>Ga0209579_10000074_pt1 | contig 189380 bp, 147 predicted proteins | sample Coa_R1_2_FD_187152 | JGI IMG/M metagenome (GOLD analysis project Ga0209579, IMG submission 187152) | Surface soil microbial communities from Centralia Pennsylvania, which are recovering from an underground coalmine fire - Coalmine... | ecosystem: Environmental > Terrestrial > Soil >... | reverse complement strand
TGATCGCTTCCACCGACGCCTGGATAGTGCCGTACCCGGTCATAATCACCACGTCGGTGCGCGGATATTTTTGCCGGATGATTTTCAGCAGCTCGATCCCGTTCATCCCCGGCATGCGCACGTCGGTAAGCACAATGTCCACCCGCCCCTGTGCCAGCAGCGCCAGGGCGCGCGCCCCCGACTCCGCCGTCTCCGTCTTCAACCCCATGCTGCGCAGGATCTCCACGCACAAATCGCGCGCCGAGGGCTCGTCATCCACTATCAAGGCTTTGATGCTCATAGGGACCAGGTCTGGCGGGACGTTTACACATCAAACACTATACGCGCCTCACGCATGCAACTGCAAATCGGGCAGTGTCGGACTGTAGGTAGTGTTGTCATTTGGAATTGGATTCCTTACGAGGAACTTGTCATTCCCGCGAAGGCGGGAATCCATTTCAGTAGTACATTAGAAATGCCCGAAAGAAAGACTGGATTCCCGCTTTCGCGGGAATGACAGCGCGACAGAAGGCACACCGGGCAAATGACACGGCTACCGGATTGTGTGGCTGGGAGCGCGGGCGCGTAATGTATGTTAGGATATAGACTCAATTCACTTTCAGGGAAGAGAAGGTTGAAGTCCTCTCGCCCCACAGAATCTGGGTGGATCCACCGACAGCCCATCGAGAAAAGGCCCACGCTGCATGGGAATCAAACGCATCCTCGCTACCAATGATGACGGCATTCACGCCGAGGGCTTGAAGGCGCTGGAAAAATGCCTGCTCCCTCTGGGCGAAGTCACGGTGATTGCGCCCGACCGCGAGATGAGCGCCACCAGCCAGTCCCTCACCATCCACGCCCCTTTGCGTGTTCAGATTCATGACGAGCGGCACTATTCCGTTTCAGGAACGCCGGCGGACTCAGTGATCCTGGCCTTGCACCAGTTGCTGGCGGAAAAACCCGACCTGGTGGTTTCCGGAATTAATCCCGGCGCCAATTTGGGTGAGAACGTCATCTATTCGGGAACCGTGGCGGCGGCGCTGGAAGCCACGCTGCACGGGGTTCCGTCCATTGCCGTTTCTTTTGCCTCGCGAAAGAAGTTGGAATTTCAAACCGCGGCCGCATTCGCTCAGCAGCTTGCCGCACGGGTCTTGGAAGAAGGATTGCCGCCCGGTGTCATGCTGAATGTAAATGTACCCCGGGGCGAAATTCGCGGCGTGCGCATTACCCGGCAAAGCAGGAAGATCACGCAGAACATCATTCTGGAAAAGAAAGACCCGCGCGGCCGGCCCTACTACTGGCAGGATGAGACCGTGTCCTTTGACAACGTCGAACCTGACTCCGATTATGCGGCCATCATCGCGCACGAGATTTCCATCACGCCGCTGCAAGCGGACCGGACCGATTACGAAAGCCTGAAGAAGCTTTCTGAATGGTTGCCCAAGTTTCAAACCCCCGTTTTTAAGTAACGGCCTTCGATATTATGTCCAAGATTCGAGTTCGATTTGCTCCCAGCCCTACCGGCTCACTTCACGTGGGCAACGCGCGCACTGCTCTCTTCAACTGGCTCTTTGCGCGCCATGACGGCGGGATTTTCGTCCTGCGGATTGAAGATACGGATGTGGAACGATCCGAGGCCCGATTTGAGACACAATTGCTGGAAGCCTTGCACTGGTTCGGATTGGATTGGGACGAAGGTCCTGATAAGGGTGGACCATTCGGCCCTTACCGGCAGTCCGAGCGGCTCGAAATCTACGCCCGTCACACGACACACTTGATCGACGGAAGCCACGCCTACTTTTGTTTCTGTTCGGCCGAACAGCTTGAAGAGGAACGCCAGGCGGACTTGAAAGCCGGACGCCAGCCCAAGTATTCCGGGCGCTGCCGAAAATTGCTGCGCGTGGAGGCGGCGCGGCGAATCACCGCGGGTGAGCCCGCTTCCATTCGGCTAAAGATTCAGGACAGCGCATTTAGCTGGCACGACCTGGTGCACGGGCCTACAACCATTTCGAGCGAAGTGATCGGCGACCCCATTCTGGTGCGTTCGGACGGCCATCCCGCGTATAACTACGCTGTGGTGGTGGACGATCACCTGATGGAGATCAGCCACGTGATTCGCGGCGACGATCATATTTCGAATACTCCGCGCCAACTCGCGGTTTACCAGGCTTTCGGATGGGAGCCGCCTCAGTTCGCCCACCTCTCGACGATTCTTGGTCCCGACCGGGCGCGGCTTTCCAAACGCCATGGAGCGACTTCGCTGGCGGAGTTCCGCGAGAAAAGAATTCTGCCCCAGGCGCTAAGAAATTATCTCTTATTGCTAGGCTGGTCCCATCCGGATGGCAAGACGGAAAAGCTGAGCCTGGAAGAAATGATTTCCCAATTTTCTCTCGACCGCGTTAACAAAAGTCCGGCGTCGTTTGACATGGCCAAGCTCGAATGGCTCAATTGGGAATATTTGGCTTCCGGCGATCTCGACCACGAAGGACAACTACAGGTTTTCCGCGAGGGCTTCGATGGCTTCTTGACATCGAAGAATTATCTTAAGCAGGGCGAAACTGTGAAAGCCGTCGGGCTGGTCGATGCCATGCTTGGAATTTTCCTCGATAGTAAAGGGCGAACAGGATTCGAAGATCTGGCAAGGTTCGTTTTCGATTACGACGCCCGGGCGGTCGCCCAGGGAGCTGAGACGCGCGAGGTAGCGGAGGGAGAAATTTCACGCGCCATATTGAAGGCGTTTATCCCCAAAATAACCGGCGAAAATGAAGTGACGTACGAAAAGTTCCGCCAGGCGGCGAAGAGCGTACAACAAGAAACCGGGAAGAAAGGCCGCGAACTTTTCCACCCCATCCGCGTCGCGGTCACGGGCGCGGTCTCCGGTCCGGAACTGGAAAAATTGATACCGATTTTTGAAGAAGGCGCCAAACTCTCACTGGCACGCCCAGTGAAAAACACTGCCGAGCGCCTGCGCGAGTTTGCCGCCGCTGCCGGATTGTAGAACCCATGTCCAAACGAGGATCAGGATTGCCGCCCGATGCCCTTTACGGAATCAACGCCGTGAAGGAAGCCCTGCATGTGCGCTCCATGGATTACGTTTTGGTGACGCAAGGCCAGCATAGCCGCAGGGTGCAGGAGCTTATTGACGAGTGCCGCGCCGCCGGTGTTTCCGTCCGCTTTGCGCCTCGTATTGCGGTGGAACGCGCCGCAGGGTCGCCCCAACATCAGGATATTGTGGCCATTTGCGCCGTGAAAGCGTATGACGACCTGGCCGACCTTTTCAAATCAGCCGAGCGGCCCCTACTTCTGGCGCTCGACGGAGTGGAAGATCCGGGTAATTTGGGGGCGATCGTTCGCACGGCCGTGGCGGCGGGGTCGAATGGAATTATCATCCCTGAGCGCCGCGCCGCCGGCCTTTCGCCCGCCGTAGCCCGGGCGGCAGCGGGCGCGCTGGAGCACATGAAAATCGCCCGCGTCACCAACCTGGTGCGGGCATTAATGGACCTGAAAGAACATGGGATTTGGGTTTATGGCTATGAGCCGCAGGCGCAGAAGTCCTATCTGGATCTGGACTATAAGGGTGCTTGTGCACTGGTGGTAGGCGGGGAGGGACGAGGCTTGCACCGTTTGGTCCGCGAAGCTTGCGATGATCACGCGCACATTCCGCTGCACGGGCCGGTCCAATCACTCAACGTTTCGGTGGCGGCCGCGGTGGTATTATATGAGGCCGCGCGACAAAGGCATGGCGGCGTGGCCGCGGCTAAATGACACGGAGAGGGTGAACCCTCCCAGACGACTTGCAACGTGGCTAGGGGCGGTGACATCTTATCAAGTGTGGGATGTCATTGAAGGCCGGGAGAGGAATCATGCTTTTACTCTCATCTTTCAGACGTGCGGCGCGAATCGGAACATTGGTGCTGGCCGGCTTGGCGGCTTCAACACTTTATATTTCCCCGGCACGCGCTCAAGATGGCGTGACGGGCGGCAAGCCCGTGTATTCGAACCGGAAGCCCAAGAGTCTTCCCAGCACGCCGGATGCGCAGCCCGACAATCAAGATAAAATAATTCGAGTGCCCTCCAACCTCGTCACCACGCCGGTGGCGGTCATTGACAGCTCGGGCCAGTTTGTTTATGGCCTGGATGAGAAAGATTTCGAGATTCTCGATAACGGCGTTCGTCAGAATATTCAAAGTTTTGACACTGAAATGCGGCCGCTGGCGCTGCTGGTGGTGATAGAAACCAACCGCGATACCGCCGCGCTACTCGATCAGGTCCATCCGCTGGCCTCAATGTTTTCCAGCCTGCTGGTAGGAACTCAGGGTGAGGCGGCAGTAATTCTTTACAATGACCGCGTGCAGGTGGGGCAGGATTTCTCGAACTCCAGCGACCGGCTGGCCGCAACTTTCCGTGATTTTACCGCCCGCAGCGATGGGGCGCGTTTGAATGACGCCCTTTGGCGCGCCGTCAGCATGCTCGAGTCGCGGCCCAAATCCGAGCGGCGGGTGATTGTGGCATTTTCGGATGGCTATGATTCCGGGAGCGAGACTTCGAAACAACAAGTGGTCCGCCGGGCGACGTCGTCCGAAGTAGCCATTTATGGGCTGGGCTTCAGTCCCGTCAAGGAGCGGCTGGAGAGAAAGCCCGAACTCGCTGGCCCCACGCCTCTGGATAATAACGTCGCCCTCCCGACGCCCCCCAACACGATTCCCACTCCTACGGAATCCGCCGACGTTTACCGGACCCCCGTCCCCGTGATTCCGATTATGGTGGCTTCGGGCGAGGTCATTCGTTCCGCCCTGGCCAAGAGCACGCTGGAATTCTTTGCCGGTTACACGGGCGGCGTTTTCTACTCACACTGGTCGGACAAGAAGTTACAGGACCAATTGAATAGAATCGCATCTGAAATCCAGAGCCAGTACGAATTGGCCTACGTGCCTGACACCAGCGGCGACGCCAGCTTCCACCGTATTGAAGTTCACGTTAATCGTCGCGGAGTGAGGGTGCGCACGAGGGCGGGCTATTTCGCCCCTGGAAAGACCCCGTAGAGAAACCATCAATTCTCGAAATAAGCTTTACAGGGTTTATTATGGAGAAAGCGTAATCAGGTCCCTTGCGAGACGGTTTTCCCAAGCGACTCAACTGCCGGGTCATCTAATCGTATTCTTCGGTTTCTTCCACCTCCACACGCTTCCCTGCCTTCACATCAATTTCTGCAAGGTAGGGTCGCATCGTTTGCGGCGGGACGTCCAAAACGATTGCCCGGGTCGCCCCTTCCTCCTCGTATACGACGGCGAAATACCTGTTCTTATGGCCCCCGACAAAGGGAAGACCAGTGCCCGGGGAAACTTCCCACTTGATATTCATCTTCCGGATTTTCCTGCTGATGTTTGGGCGGTATTGCATCAGCTTGATCGAGGTATAAGGAACGGAAACGGAGCCCCCGTTGCACTTAAAACTCAGGCCAGTGGCGCCCACTTCCACGAAACCCTGGCACGACTTGGGGATCTTCTCAGTCCCGGCCTCATACTTGAAGGGTGTCGCTCCGTGTTTATTGCTGGCGCGCGCGAAGCTCCGAGCGCCCAGCAGAACCAACATCACCAGGAGGAATTTCGCAACGCTGCTCGATTTGGACCAACTCATCATCATTCTCCCTTTATCCGAATACGGCTTGATTGACGCTCCCTGATTCCTCGGGCCGGTTATTTAATTTCAATCATTATCCAATGGCATATATACAGGATAGAGGCAACAGCTCAAGGTCGTCAATCGCTTGATGCAGGAACGGGGGCCGGCGCGCCCTCCATGGGGATTTCAACATCGAGATACCACGGGACGGTGATGGTTCCCCACCGCGCCGGTTCAAATCTGAAGAGACCCGCCATTTTCATGGCCGCATCATACTTTGCTGGAAAACCATTAACGGGATTTACGTCAATAGCCTGCCCTTCCTCACTGACCAGAACTCTCAAATGCACAAGAGGCGCTTGGACCGAGGGCTTATCCAGCACCTGAGGCGGGCGGACATTCTTGTTAAGGTCCTTAATGGCCTCGGGTGGAAGTTTGTCCAGTTGAACGTTGCGCAGGGTAAAATTCACTTCAACCATGGTCACGAATGGAACTGGCCCCGAAGGGCTCTGGAGGGGCCGGTAATACCACTGTCGCACGGCATTCAACGCGGCCACGGCAAGAAACGGATGCCCCTGGACCACGTTGGCCTCAGTCACTTTGCCTTCGCTGGAAACCAGCACCTGCATGCGCACCCGCCCCTGAATGTAGTTCACTTTGGCCACGGGCGGGTAATCCGGCTTGGCTTGGGCCAGGACCAAATTGGCCGCGTCCTTGCGATTTAAAATCACGGGGTCGGAATTGGAGGATTTCGATTGCGCAGCGGCGAAACATACGATGGACAGGCACCCGAGAACTATTTCCACGGGATACCGCCCTTGCTGGGTGCAATATGAAAGTTTAGCCATCGGACTCCATGATGACCTGGGCCACAACGTAGCGGTCGGAGTGCGAGATTGAGACGGAAGCACGAGTCACCCCAAGTCCTCTCGCCACCTCGAGCGCGCGGCCGGTCAGCACCAGTTCGGGTTTGCCCGTCGGGAGATGAGTCACTTCCACGTCCACCCAATGGACCCCGTTTCCCCAGCCCGTCCCTAGCGCTTTAAAGGCTGCTTCCTTGGCGGCGAAGCGGGCTGCGTAACGCTCCGCCTTATTCTTGAACTTTTCGCAATAAGCGATTTCCGCCGGAGTGTAAATCTTTTTCGAGAATCGCTCGCCGTGCCGCTCGAAGACCTGCTCGATGCGCGAAGTTTCGGCGATGTCGACTCCCGTCCCAACAATCATAGCTCCTGCACCCCACGCGCCACACGTGCGGCATTCCAAGCCGTCCGCACGGGCAGCCCAGAAACGTGAAACGCCAACTTACGAATTGGAAATGTCAAATTCAATTGCCCCTTTGGATTCTCAGAGCGCCCCCCGGAGAGTTGTGATATATCGACGATAACAAATCGAGAGTGAAATTTCAACGGCGGGTTGCGGTGTCATTTGAAGTAGGATTCATTTCGAAGCCCACCGCGGTGGGTCATTCCCGCGAAGGCGAATCCAGTCTTTCGTGCGCACATTTCAAATGATTTAGGGGATTGGATTTCCGCCTTCGCGGGAATGACTGCGCTTGAGAGCACCCGCGTCAGGCTTATGACATCATTGCCCAACGGCCCCGTCGCTGCGCAGCCTCGTGCTATATTGAGTTGTGCCGCACCCAGGGCTCAAAATTATTTCTCGCGGCCAAGTGAAACACATTGAAGCCGCCAGACTCGCGCGCCAGGCATGGGTGCTGCATGCGTTCAGCACTCGCGTCAAAGGAATAAGCCGGGCACCCGCCGCGGGGCTAAATCTCGGGCACATTGAAAGTGACAAACCTAAGCATGTTGAAAGGAACCGGCAACGGTTCTTCCGTTCATTGGGGGCCACCCAGTTTTCCCTCGCCGAGATCCATCAGGTCCATTCGACTCTAATCTACGAAGTCGTGCGGGGGAAACGCGGCAAGCTCGAATATCGTCCCTCCGGTTATCCCGCCCCCAAAGGTTCGCAATCTCCGTCGCCCGCGGGAGACGCGCTCCTCACCCGGGAATCCGGGGTATTGCTTTCCGTCCGGGCGGCTGACTGCATGCCCGTGCTCCTTGCCGACCCGAAACGGCGCGCCGTGGCCGCCATTCACGCCGGATGGCGCGGAGCACTCGCCGGCGTGGTGGAGAAAACCGTGGGGGAGATGGTACGGATTTTCGGGTCGCGTCCGGCCGATTTGCTGGCCGCCGTCGGACCGTCCATCCGCGCGTGTTGTTACCAGGTGGGCGATGAAGTCGTCAACGCGTTCTGCGGCCGCTACCCGAACGGAGAGGATTTCTTCCTTCCCGCGCCTCAAGACAAAGTTCAGGATGAAATCTCGCGCCGCTATCCTCTCTTGTTCCTGTCAAAGCAGCCACCGGGCCGCGGGCCCGACTCCGTGCCCTCCTTGCATCTTGACCTTCCCGCTGTCGCGCGCTATCAACTTCGAAGAGCAGGACTGGCAAACTCCAAAATCCAAGTGGTTGATTTCTGTACCGCGTGCCGCACCGATCTTTTCTTTTCGCATCGGAAGGAAGGCGGCAGGACGGGACGCATGATGGCGGTGATTGGAATTAGGTGCGAAAAGCCGAGAGCTAACAGTCGACAGTTGAGAGTTAAAGGCTGAGCGTAAAACGATCGAACCCATTCGGTGCGGAGCTTCAAGACCTTGCCGCCACGTCTGGTGTAACGGCCAGCCGGAGTTGTCCGCAGGCGCCCATAATATCCTGGCCGCGCGAGACGCGAATGAAGGCGGGCACGCGGCGCTCTGCAAGCACTTGCTGAAACGCCAAAACCCGCCCGAGAGGTGGCGAGCAATAGGGCAGCCCGGGGCCGGAATTATAAGGAATCAAATTCACTTTGGCAGGAATGGGCCTTACGAGATCCGCCACGCGGGCGGCGTCCGCGTCCGAATCGTTGACTCCACCCAGCAATACATATTCGAAGGTCAATTTTTCCCGCGGCCGCAGAGGGTATTCCTGGCATGCCCGCAATAATTCCCGCAATGGATATTTCCGGTTGATGGGCATCAACGCGGTTCGTTGCTCGTCCGAGGAAGCGTTGAGGGAAACAGCCAGATGAGGCCGCGCCGTCTCCCGGGCCATATCCTCAATGCGGGGAATGATTCCCGAAGTCGAAATGGTGATGTGCCGCAAAGCCAAAGCCATGCCCGCCGGATGGGCTAAAATTTCCACGGCCTTCATCACCGGCGCGTAATTCAACAGCGGTTCGCCCATCCCCATAAAAACTACATTCAGGTGCGACCGCCGGGGAATGTGGTTGGCCACGCAGAGGCACAAGACCTGGCCCACAATCTCGCCTGCGGTCAAATTTCGCTTCACCCCAAGGATGCCGGTAAAGCAAAACCGGCAGTCGACGGCGCAACCCACCTGGCTGGAAATGCAGAGGGTGGCGCGGTTTTCTTCCGGCATAAAGACGGCTTCGACTGACTCGCCATCATCGAGACCCAGCAGGTACCGGATGGAGCCGTCGCGTGAAACAAACTCGCGCGAGATTTGCGGGTAGTGAACGTCATGGTGGGCGCTGAGGAATTCACGGAATTTTGCGTTCAAATCGCTGAAACCCGCCCAATCGCGCACGCGCCGCGCGTAAATCCCCTGGTAGATCTGGCGGCCGCGAAAGCGCGGTTGGCCGCAATCGACGGCGAGCCGTTCCAGTTCGGCGCAAGTCATGCCGAGAAGATTGTTCTGTCGCGCCAAAGTCGGCGGCATGGGATCCACTCCAACGATCGAAGCACTCACGGGAAACGTCCTGAAGGAAATCTCCGCCTCCATCATTTTAAATTGGGGGGAGCCTGTTACGGGATAATCTTTTTCAAGAAATGAAAATGCCCTTTTTTCTTGGTGGGTGCCGGCAGGTCAGGGATGTTCTCGCTCTTGGACTTGTCTGCGCCTCCCTTGACTTCGGCGGTCTTATCCTTATCCGGGGAGTCGGGCGTGGTGGTGGAGGATTTCTGCGCGCTGGTAGCGGGGTTGGGAGCCGGGTCCCCGGCCGCAGGCTTTTCAGTTGCGGCGCCAGGCTTATCCGTTGATGCAGGCTTTTCCGTTGATTCCGGCTTTTCGGTTGACGCCGGCTTACCAGGATTCAATGCGCTTTCGCCGACTCGTTCAACCGCAATGGCCCCGGTTCCGGGAGTCCCCTGGGCGCCGGCCATCACTGTGGGGGCAGGCTTCTCGCCCAGGTGGACGGGCCCGTGGCGCGTGGCGCTTACGTCCGGAGCGCTGGAAAATACTCCGCCAACTTTCCCCATTATGCTCCGATTGGGGTGAACAGTCTTATCAGCTCTAGCGCGTGCAAGCATGGCGCGAGTGGGATGGGGAATCGGCTCGTGCAAAGCGGCCAGACGCTCCTTCGCGTCAGGCACCAGGGGGCTGAGAGGATGATCCGTGATCAGCTCGGAGTAATAACCGGCAGCGTCCTTGGGGATTTTCAAGCGTTCGAGCGTCTGGCCCAAATACCAGAGAGCGTTGTCCGCTTTGCTGAAATTAGGGTAGCTGTCGGCGATTTCCTGAAAACGCGAACGCGCGGCGCGGTTCGATTGCTTCAAATAATAATACTCGGCAATCCTGTAATCGCTTTCACCCAAGATTTCCTGCACCTCGCGCAGCCGGCCCTTGACCCGCGGCATCACTTTGCTGTCCGGAAACTTAATCAGAAATTCTTTGAACTCCGCTTCCGCCAGCCTGGCTTCGGTGCGATCGCGATCCGGCTTGCCCATCAAACGGAAGTGCGCCATGCCGGCGCGGAATTGCGCTTCAGGAGCCTCCGGCGCAGTGGGAAAGAACGTGATGAAATCCTTGTACTCGGCCTCTGCCTGGGTCAGCCCGGAAACTCCGCCCTCGTTGTAATAGGAATCGGCGATGGCCAGCTTGGCTTTAGCCAGAAATTCGCTGTCGGGGTAGGTATTCAGCAGGGCCTGGAGGGTGAGCCGGCCCACGTCAAACCGGCCGTGGTTTATTTCATTCGTCGCCCGCTCAAAAAGGATTTTGTCCGGCTGGTCGCCCGCCGCCACCGGACCAGGCAGATTGGACGCCGCTTTGTGACGGTTCATCAGGCCGCAACCGGTCAGTCCCATCATGCCCAGGACTGCAAGTCCTGATATGGATAAAAATCCTTTCAAGGTTTGGTTCTTTATTCGCATGGCGTGGCGGTGGCCGACTCTGAAAATTATTGCTTCCCTTTCGAAATTTGGACGAACGCCGCGCCCTCAGACCTTTTGCGTTTCCGTGGTTGCTGCGGCCAGATGGATCCAGTCGGCTAATCGTGCTTTCGGGCTCTCCCTTTCAAAGATGTCAGAACCGGCTACGAGGATGTCCGCTCCCGCTCGAATAACACTCTCCACCCGCTCGAAGGTCAGGCCGCCTTCAACCTGGATGGCGAATTTCAGGCGGCGCTCATCCCGCAGCCGCACTGCCGCGCGGATCTTGTCAAAAGAGCCCGCAATGAATGCATGCTCCCGAAAACCTACGTCGGCGGTGAGAACAGTCAAGAAATCAATTTGGCCCAGCGTGTCCAACATCGCGTCCAAAGGCGTTCCGGGATTCAAAGCTGCGCCGGCCTTCGCGCCCGCCGCGCGGATAATTTCCAGGACCCGGTGCAAGTTCGTGGTCGATTCGGGATGAACCGAAACTCGATCCGCGCCCGCCGCCACAAATTCGGCCGCGTAACGCTCTGGACGCTCAACGAGCAGGTGCACATCCAGAATCAGATCGGTCGCGCGCCGAATGCTTTTAATTACCGGCTGGCCGGCGGTAATTCCGGGAACAAAATGGCCGTCGACCACATCCAGGTGAATCATGGGCGCGCCCGCCGCCTTCACCATGGCAAGCGCCTCGCCCAACCGCGCAAAGTCCGCTGAAAATAAAGACGGCGCAATAAGAGCCATAAAGAAGCTATGGGAACGCTTTGGGAACCCGCCAGACCAGAGATCCGCCCCTTGGGAAATGCACCTTACATAGGGTACCACATCTTTTTGCGATTGGTGATTTCACATTTGTGATTTGCGATGTTCGAGTTTCGAATTTCCATTTCGAGTTTCGCCTTTCTAATTCCCAGGGCGCGGAAAGCCGCGGACCCCAAAAACGGGGGTTCGCGTCACCCTTACTGGTGATGATAAACAGCGAATGGCCCGGCGTATAGTGGCGATGATAGAGAGGCGTGGCAGGTACAAATACAACTCGTTCCCGAATTGAAAGTTCTCAAGCCGCAAGCCTCCAAAGGCCTGCGCCAGCCGGCCTCACGCAGTTGACTGAGGTAATTCAACTGCTCGGCGTCCGCTGCTTAAAGGAATTGCCGCGTTTTTCCCCGGTGCATGACAAGGTGCGCCGCGGGCGCGATCATAATTCCGAAGTAATCGAGCCACGGCTCGCACAATACCGGAAAACGTCCCGCCTGTCCCCGGGTTTCCCCGCGTCCCGATGGAGCGCATCGGGATCGCGGGAAATCTTGTCCCCAAGGTACAGTGGGGCTGGTTTAGTCTTTGGGCGGCTCCTTCTCCTTATCCTTATCCTTGTCCCCCTTCGCGGGCGGCGGGGTTTTGGGTTTAGCTTGTGGAGCCGGAGGTTGTGCCGGCTTCGCAGCCGGGGCGGCCTGTTTCACAGGCGGTGGAACTGGTTTCGGTTGTGGCGCCGGTGGCGCGGGCTTTGCCGGTGCTGGAGGTGGAGCGGGAGCTGGCGGTCTTGCAGCCGGTGGTTTTGCCGGAGCCGGTGCAGACGGCGCGGGTTTTGCCGGTGCTGGAGTTGGAGTAGGAGTTGGCGGTTTTGCCGCCGGTGGTTTCGCCGGCGCCGGTGCAGGTGGCGCGGGCTTTGCCGGTGCTGGAGCTGGAGCGGGAGCTGGCGGTTTTGCAGCCGGTGGTTTCGCGGGAGCCGGTGCAGGTGGCGCGGGCTTTGCCGGTGCTGGAGCTGGAGCGGGAGCTGCCGGTTTTGCAGCCGGTGGTTTTGCCGGAGCCGGTGCAGGCGGCGCGGGCTTTGCCGGTGCTGGAGGTGGAGTAGGAGCCGGCGGGTTTGCCGCAGGTGGTTTCGCCGGAGCCGGTGCAGGCGGCGCGGGCTTTGCCGGTGCTGGAGCTGGAGCCGGACTGGGTTCGGCAGGCGGCGGCTGGCTAGCCTTTGGTGCCGCGCTGGGCGCCGCTGGTGGCGCGGGGCGAGGAGGAATTGGAGGCGCAACCGGCTTGCCCGCCGGGATCGGTTGTGCAGAGGCCACCAATACCGGCTTTCCATGATTCACCGCTGCGAACTGCTGGCGATTCTGCGCCGCTTCCTGCCGGTGTTGAAATTGAGTATTCAGCGGCGGCAGCCGTTGCTCCTGCGTGGCGGCGACTTCGGCTGCCGTGGGCGCCCGATCGACGCCGCCAGGTCCGTTATAGCTGGCATGATTTCGAGTGGTGGGAATTGCAACCCCATTGATCATCGGGTCTCCCACCGGGTGGTCGTAAACTCGAACAGAGATGCCGGCCACATTGTTCACGGCACGGTTGTAATTTATTTGGTCGCCGTTCCAGTAGCCACCCTGATAGCCGGCGCCTTCGTAGCCGTATCCATAATTGACTCCCCCGTAGTAGCCTACGTGGCGCCCCCAATAGCCGTTATGATACCGATATTCTCGATTCGAAGAATATGCCCAGTACCCGGGCGTCCACAGATAGCCCCGTTCAGGAGGCTGCGCCCATGCGCCGGGAACCCAGTAATATCCATTGGATGAATCGTAGCTCCAATAACCGGGAGTCCAGATATAGCCGTCGCCCGGGCAGCCCGGCTGTGAATACTCGGGCAGCGGCGGCGGTGGATCGCTCGCATACAACACGGGCTCACCGTAACTGGCGTCTTCATTATTGGCTGCTGCTTCTTCTTCTTCGCCGTAGTATTCGCCGCGACGCTCACGAGGCTGATAACGTGCGGGTGCGGCCACCGGAGCCAGGTTGGCTGAAGCCTCCGGGTTTGGCGCCTGTTCGGTTGTGGGGGCGGGCTGGTTCGCTGCGTTGTTCGGTTGGGCGTTGTTCGGTTGCCCGGAATTTGACTGGCATCCCGCCATCGCCAGGACTAATGATAAAAATGCGGCTGCCAAAACGGCAGCAGAATATAATTTCCCGTCTTTGCTCATGAGTTTCCCTCCTTCTGGAAATCGCCATTTCCGGACAATGCAAGCTCCGAATTTCATGCTTCAAGCTCGCAACTTGATTGCCCGCGCCGGAAGCGAATTCCCACCCTCCGGCTAGATTCGCGGCAAGATGGGAATGCCCCGAATCCGGGTTACAATTTCTCATGATTATTTAGATGATCCTTAGGCCTGCGGGTTACGAGGGACTCTGGGGTGGCAAGTGCCTTGGAATCAGAGCATTACGTGTGTTGGTGCGGCCGATGGTTGCGGTGGGCGGCGGATCCTGCTCTTGCCGAATGACATTGAGAAGGTGGAGGGCGGATCCCGCGCATGTGGGATCCGCGGCCCTCCAAGTTAGGAAATTGGCCTGTTTGTGTTTCCTGCTCCCAGCCGGCACTATTTCATTAAAGATAATCCCTTACATAGAATTACTTAATAATAAAAATTACGCGGGTGCGGGCTGGTCGCTGTGATTTTGACATTCCCCGCCATGTCGATTACTGTGGACGTACCATGAAGAATTTCATACGTATTTTAGCAGTGGCAATCGCAGCCATGGCCATCGCCCTCTGCGGGTGCAGCCGGTTTGCCGGAATCAATTCCAAAAGCGCGGTGCAGACGGCGATTGAGGCGCACTTGAAGCAGCAGCCAGGCCTCGCGCTCGCCAACATGAGCACTGAGGTTCAAGACGTCAAATTTGACGGCGACAAGGCCAACGCGCAGGTGGTTTATGTCAGCAAGGATTCGCCCGACCTGAAGGTTGAAGTTCGGTATGTGCTCCGGCGCCAGGGCGATCACTGGGAAGTGGAGTCGAGTACTCCCATGGGCGGCATGGGAGGAAATCCTCACGGCGGCGTGGCCGTTCCGCCCTCGGGTGGAATGCCGGGTCAAACCGTGCCGGCATCACCCCACGCAGTGCCCCCGCCTCAAGCCAGCCACTAGGAATTCATGTTGCTTGAATGTTTGCGGGGACAGTCCCCCTCACCCGTCTCGCCTCGGCGAGCCACCCTCTGCCGCCGCGGCGACCGAGGGTTATAAATCTTAAATACGATATCCTAAACCTCAAGTCATGGTCCTCCTTACGAGGCATGAATTAAGGCTCAAATTCGGGCGGCGTCGATTGAATGATCCTGGCACCTACATTTCAATGCGTGCCTCGCGCGCTAAACAGTTTTCAGGCTGGCTTTGATCTCGTCCTGAAGTTTTTTCACTTCCTTCTCTTTATCCTTGTCCGGCTTATCTTTCAAGGTGGCCTGGGCGGCTTTCGTCATATCAGTGGCCGAGGCGCAAAGAGCGCGGAATTTTGCCGGGTTGTAAGAATGTTTCTTATCGAACAGGCTCGCGCCATTCTGAAGTTGTTTGGCCAGATAGATGGCAAAAGTAAAATTGTCAAGTTTTACCGGGCCGGCCTTCATCGCAGATCGCGCTGCCGCGCGCCCACCACCCACCATCTCGCCCAGGGTATCGTCAATTCCCTTTCGTTGAGCGTCCACGGCCGCGGCGTCCTGATCCCCTGAATCAATGCCGCCGCCTTCAACCACACGATTGAGCTGGGTAATCACGGTTGGGCCTTCGGCGGTGGGATAGGGAGCTTCGAGCGTCAGGCCCTGGGGCAACTCCCCGCCCTTGTCAAGCTGATTGGCGACCATTTGGAGATTGAGCGCGGCCTCTCCTCCGTACTCGAGACTGTTCTGCCTTTGGAAGCCGAAATCCCGCCTGACCTCGGATGCCTTCGCCTTCTCCCATCCTTTCGTGTAGGCTTCACTCAATTCTTTGAAAGCCTTCACCTGCCCGGTAAAGATGACGACGCGAAGCACGCGCGCGCGGTCAGTGTAAGCCGTGGGCGGCGTTGCGGTGGCCAAACCCTCGCTGAATTGAATGCAGCGCGCGATCTTGCCCTTCGCGAACAAGTCCGTCGCGTCAAAATAATCGCCGGCCGGCCCCGCGGGCCGCTGCCCCGAGGGCCCGCAACTCACCGTGAAGATCAGAGCCAAAGGAATACAAACCAGGAATGGGAATCCCCCCGAACGGTCAGGACGCGCCTCTCTCATTTTTGCCCCCTGGAATTCAAGGAATGTGGAGCACAATATAGGTCAAACCGGACGGCAATTCAATATGAGTTCAAAGTTTCAGGGTTCGTTCGAAATCGGATGAAACAGACCCCTCACCCGTCTCGCCGCGGCGAGACGGGTGAGGGGTTGTTTGGTTATTTGAGTTCGAGTTTAACGAATCTGCAACCGTCCCAGTTAGGAATCCAGCCGCTCTACTGAGTTACGGAAGAGGAATCATGCTTGGCGCTGCGTGCCCCAACTTCGCGTGGATAAGAGAATCCCTGCGAACACCAACGCGGATCCCGCGATGGTGGGCCACGTCAGCCGCTCGCCCAGAAAAATCATGGCCACCGCCGCCGCGAACACCGGCTCCAAATAAGAAAACATGCCCACGCGGCTTGCCTCAATGTGCGCCAGGCCCCAGTTCCAAAAGTTCATTCCCATCGTAGCCGTGCAAGGGCCCGAAAAAGCCATCGCCAATAGCGTCGGAAGGTTGATCCCGGCCAGGCAGAATCGATTCTCCCTCACCCACACCCAGGCCACGGGCAACAAGGCGCCCGGAACAAGAATGAAAAAAGTGAATGCCTGGGGCGTGACGCGTTGGGTTATTAAGCGCGTGAAGATGGCATAGGCCGCCCAATAGCTCGCGGCCGCCAGCACCCAAAGGTTGCCGGCCAACATCCCGTGAATTTGAACGGTCTCAAATCGTCCTTGAGTGATGATTAGCGCCACGCCGCCAAAGCCTACGATTGCCCCCAAAACTTTTTGTCCGCCAAAGGACTCGTGCAGAAAAATTGCCGCCAGCAGCCCGATCAGGACCGGCGAAAATCCGTAAATCAATGCGGCGTTGGTGGCCGTGGTGGAGGCGAGACCGAGATAAGTAAGGCCGTTCAGGACGTTCTGGCTCAGCAGGCCCAGTGCCAGCATGGCCCAAAGGAGGCGCGGCGGTAATTTCAGGTCGCGCCAGTTACCGCGAATAGCCGTCCACATAATTTGAGTGACGGCGGCAAAGAAGCTCGCTCCCGCCAGGAATTCGACGGGACTCACTGTGCGCAAGGCAAATCGGGAAACGGAAAAACCCGCGCCCCAAAAAAACGCGGATATGGTCAGCGCCAGGTAGACGATCCGTCCGGACGAATTCCTGCCCGGTCGTGACTCCGCGCTCCGGACCTCTGCCCCTGCCGTCATTGCGCTTTGGTCTCCATCCCGAAGCGATCGTAGACCGTAATCACCGGCCGACCGTCGCGCATGGATTCAAATGGATTGCGCGGAAATTTGTTTCTAATGCAAACGCAAAAAATTATGTTACGTCTAAGACGCATCTGTCAGTACCCCCTCACCCAATCGCCATTGGCGGTCCACCCTCTGTCACCACTGAGACCGACGGAAGAATCGAATTTAAAAATAATAGCCCTCGCCACCTTTGGGGGAGAGGGTGTCCGTCAGCTGACGGACGGGTGAGGGGGTGCTGACGGAGGCGTCTCATATGTAACTTAACTTCGTGCGTTTGTATTAATCTCCCGAAGACTCGGCTTGACGCGCCGTCATTTGCGAGCGTCGCAGCAGCGTGTTTGCTCCTTGCACCAAGAAACCCGCAATCAAAATCAACAGACCGAATACGAGGCCGTTCATTCCCAGGATTTCTTCGCTTTGGCTGCGGACGAGTGACAGCAACAACAGGAGCATGGGAAACACACCCACCAGGATCGCGCCCGCCAGCCCGCCGGGCACCCGGAATTCCCTGCGCAGATTCGGCTCACGAATGCGCAGGACCACCAAGGTGACAAATTCAAGTGCCAGGCTCGCACCATAAATCATAATGTCGAGTGTCACCAGCCGCTCAAAGCCCAGGCCCAGGCAGAGCGCCCAGCCCGTGGCACAGGCAATAATGGCCACCCAAGGCGCGCGGGTTTTGGGATGCACCTTGGCGAAGACGGGCGGGAGCATGCCATCCAGGGCCATGGCCAATGGCAGGCGCGAGTAGCTCATCACCAGCGCGTCGAACATACCGAAGGCGCTCATCATACCCCCCACCACCAAGACGACACGCAGCCAATTGCCGGCCATCAGCCCGGCCACGTCGGCCCAGGAGCCGGTCTCGAAAGCTCCGGAAGGCAGGCCGGTGGCAAACGCGGCCAGCACCGGAAGAATGTAACTCAATGAGATAATAATTACTGATATAATCATAACCCGAGGATAAATGTGTTGCGGCCGATCCACTTCCTTGGCGATCGTCGAGGCGTTGTCCAAACCCATAAAATTCCACATGGCAATCAGCGTCCCGCCGAGCAATCCAACCGTGGAAGTCACCGGCGCTGTCTGCGCATGGGCCAGGGCGCCTACTTCAAAAGGCGCCAGCAATACCATGAGAGCGAACGGGGCGGAGAGCAAAAGAAATAACCACAGCGAGGTAAGGCCGATCGTGCGGATGCCCGTCAGGTTCATGACCGTGCATGCGACTACCACGCCCAACGCCACCATATGCCCGCGATGGCCGTGCGCGACCCAGGGCGCCATTCGCGTCAAATAAGCGACGAAAAGCGTTGGATAAATGGCCATGTCAAAAATGCTCGCCACCAGCGATAGCCACGCTTCCTGAAAACCCCAGAAATTTCCCAGGCCCCGCCGCACCCAGGCGTAATAGCCGCCCTCCTCGGGCAGGGCGCTGCAAAGCTCGCCGATCATGAAGGCGGTAGGCAAACCCCAGAGCAGCGGGGTCAGGAGCAGGATCAAAATGGTGAGCCCGTAGCCGGCGCCGTGCACGATGTCTTCCGTGCCATACGCGCCGCCGGATACCATAAAAAACGTGGCGGCCGCGAGCGGCCAGAATCCCAGTTTGGCGGCGCGCTTCATCGCCATCGGCGGAGCAGCACTCGACTGAACCTGGACTTGAAACGATTCGGCGCTCAATTCTCCATTTCCTTTTTCTCCCCGATTAAGACGGCAATCAAAATTGTGCCGAACGTACTCTCAATTTGCAGAATATTGAATTTCCTACGCGACGCAAGATAAAAATGAGTAGTGACTCAGTTTAACTTCAAGAATTCCGAGGCCTAGAGACTGAACCCCTCACCCGTCCCGCACCGGCCGGTGAAAGCGCCGGTCGCGGTCCACCCTCTCCCCTCGGAGAGGGCAACCGATAAAAAAAGCCCAGCCTTCTCCCAGGGGAGAAGGTGGCTCGCCGCGGCGAGTCGGATGAGGGGTTACTTATCACATTCTCGCTTCATCGTCAGGTCTTCGAAGGATTTCAAAAATCCATTGCACCGGGAATCGCGGGCGGCGACTTGGGTGTATCCTTGTAGTGGGGGATTTGATGAACCCAAGATTTCGAGTTGCAGGCACAAGCGTAATCCTGGCGGCGGGAGTTTTCCTGCTCTTGGGCGGAACTCTGAGCGGGCAAACCCAGCCGCCCACGGCGCAGCAACTGGTGAAACAGGGCAACGTATTCTATCAAGCTCGAAATTGGAAGGAGGCATTGGAGGCGTATCGCAAAGCGCTCGAATTGAAACCCGACCTCCCGGAGGCGCATTACAATTTGGCTGGTGTTTATGGCGCCACGCAAAATGTTCCTGACGCCATTCGTGAGTACCAGGAAGTTTTGAAACTCAAACCTGACTTCCCCGGAGTCCACAAAAATCTGGGCGCCCTCTACGAATCCCAGGGCCAGCTCCCCGAGGCCATCGAGGAATATCGCGCCGCGGCCAAGTCGCACCCGAGCGATGCCGGAGCGCACGTGGACCTGGGTAACGCACTCACCTCGGCGCGCCAGTTTCCTGAGGCGGGGGTGGAATTTCACCTTGCTCTCCGGCTTAAACCTCGTGACGCGGGAATCCACGCCGCGCTGGCGAATTCATATCAGGCGGACGGCAACTCCGCCGACGCGCTGAAGGAGTATCACCAGGCGATCGAACTCGATCCTAAAGACGCGGATATCCACGCGAGTCTGGCCGCCGCGCTTTCCCAGGGTGGCGACTTGGCAGGCGGCGTTCAGGAGTTTAATGAAGCGGCGCTCTTGCGGCCCGCGGATCCGGAACTGCACCTGGGCCTTGCCAACGCCCTGTTGGCCGATGGCGATCTAATTCATGCCATCTCGGAATATCGCCGCGCCCTTGAGCTTCGTCCGGAACAGCCGGACTACCGTTACAATTTGGCCCTGGCCCTTCGCCAGGCGGGCGACTACCTGGATGCCATTGATGAATTTCGCAGCATCATTCGGCAGCATCCCGACTATGCCAACGCTCAAAAGGAGCTGGCTGCCACCTATCTCTCCACCGGCGATCACCCCGCGGCGATTGCGGCCTACCACGAGGCCATTCTCCAGGAACCGCGCGATCCAAAGCTGCATGAAGCTCTGGGATTGGTCTTCCGAAAAACCGGAGACCTGCTGAAGGCCATTCCGGAATTGCGCGAGGCGGTGGAAATTTCTCCCGACGATCCCGACTACCACGTGAATCTTGGCGAAACTTTGCAAGCTGCGGGTGACGTGCCGGGATTCATTCAGGAGTATCAGGAAGAGGTCCGGCTGCGCCCGGATGATTCCGACGCGCACTTGCATTTGGCCAATGCCTATCGGGCCGGCGAACATTTTGATAAATCTGTGGCCGAATATGAAACGGCCATCAAACTTCGCCCGGGCAGTCCCGAGTTGCACTTTCACATGGCCGCCGCCCTTTCCGCCTCAGGCAAACCGGCGGAGGCCCAAACCGAACTCGAGAGCGCGGTGAAGTTGCGCCCCGATTATCCGGAAGCTTTGGCGGCGCTGGGCGACCTTCTGATGGCCGGGAAAAAGTTTGACGTTGCCGTTCCCACTTATCGCGATGCAGCGCGGTTGCGCCCTGACGATGCCAGCTTGCACGCCCGCCTGGGCCGTGCTCTGGAGGAAAACGGCGACCTGGATGGCGCGCTCGCCGAAATGCGTGAGGCTGCGCGCCTGGCTCCGGAAAGTGGGACCTACCAACTGGAGTTGGGCGATACGTTGTTGCGGAAGGGGGATTCCAAGGCCGCCGCGGAGATTTACCGGGCCGGCCTTGAGCATCGCTCCAACGACGTACTGATGCGGTTTAACCTTGGCCTGGCCCTCAGCAAGACGGAGGATTGGAATGGCGCTGCGGACTCTTTTCGTGAGTCGATCCGCGGCCGCCCGGATTGGCCGGAGGCGCATTTAAATCTTGCTTCCGCATTGGGACACTTGAATCAGACCAAAGCCGCCGAGGATGAGGCGCGAGTGGCGTTGCGGATCACGCCCAATTTTCCCGAGGCCCATTACGATCTCGGACTCTTTCTCTTAAAAGAAGAGAAGACGGACGACGCTGTGAATGAATTTCGCGAGGCGCTTCGAGACCGGCCCGAATATTTCGAGGCGCGCCTGAATCTGGCTAACACGCTTCGGCAAAAGGGAAAAATGGACGAGGCCTTGGCCGATTACAAAGAGGTGGTTCGATTGCGCCCCCAGGATCCCGCCGCTCATTTTGAATTGGCCGGCATGCTCCAATCCCGGGGCGATGCCGCGGGCGCCGCTCACGAATACGAAGAAGTCATCAGCCTGCGGCAGGACTATGCGGCAGCCCACTATAATCTGGCAGAATTGCTCGAACGCCAGGGCGAGAAGCAAGGCGCGCGCCAGGAGTATCAGATCTATCTTCAGCTCGCTCCCACGGCTTCAAACGCGGAGCAGGCACGCGCGCACCTTAGGAAGTTGGGAGGGGCAAATTAAGAAAGGTTAAAAGGTAAAGGGTAAAAGGTAAGGCCTGAAGTTCCCGTAGCAAGGCATTAGACGGCAGTGATTTGCGGGAATGCGTTCAATCCAAATCAGCGTTGACCTTTCATGCGTGTATCCAAAGTCTTCCCTGCCTGCTTGCCGTAAGGCGAAAGTTCTGTGCTAATTCCAGCCTGAACAAAACGACTTCCGTTCCAAAGTAAAGAAACGTCATCTATCGCTGAAACGCAGCAGTGGGCGTCACCGGGGATGTAGTGCGACGATCGAATAACAAGTGTGTTTGTCTTTTCGTCAAAAGAGTGTGTGGTCCACTCCCCGTGATTCTCGTCCCAGGCAATGTCCTGTATAACCTCCAGATGATGGCCCTCGAGTTTGAATGTCTGCGCGATTCCCTCAGTGTTGGAACTTCCCGCTACACAAGACGCCCCGTATGCGACCAGTGCAAGTTCCGGGATGCCTGTCGTCGTCCTGAGGTAGTGAATAGATTCAAGCTCTATTGAACAGTGATTGGATTGGTCGTCCGTTTCACATGTCCCATCTTTAAGATTATATTTTGCTAACGACTTTCCCTTCCGCCCAAAAGTGTGCAAGCTCAAATTCCGGAAATCAACCTCGTGAATTGACTTGTATGTGCTTGGATATTTGTAAGAAGCCGAAGAAGTTAAAAACATAGGCCCGTATTGAGTGCCATAGGGGACGGAAGAAGATTGTGCCAAGAGGTCAGGTACAAGCGTGGGAAGCAACGCGAGCGTTCCAAATGCGATCAGCAGCAAGGAAAAATCCCTGTGCTGTGCGCGCGAAGGGCTATTCGTTTTTTTTCGTTGCATCCGCATTAAACGTCACCCATAAGTGCAAAGCAAAATACAAAAGTGGCTCTCGGTGTGCCCCCCTGCGTTAAGCACCGAGAATGATTTTGGCGATGGTGCCGAGTTGCATGAAGGAAGTGCCTTCGTAAATTTTCCCGATTTTCGAGTCCCGCCAATATTTTTCCATTGGGTAGTCTTTGGTGAATCCGTAGCCACCGTAAACTTCCAGCGCTTCCGAGGTCACGCGCTCCGCCACTTGCGACGCGAAGTATTTGGTCATGGCGGCTTCCTTGAGGAAAGGCAATTTCGCGTCTTTCAGGCGCGCGGTGTTATAGGTCATCAGGCGGGCGGCCTCGACGTCCGTGGCCAGCCGCGCAAGTTGGAATTGGATGCCTTGATTTTCCGCGATCGGTTTGCCGAACTGTTTTCGCTCGGCGGCATAGCGCAGGGCGTGCTCCAAGGCGCCGCGCGCCACGCCCAGCATTTGGGCGCCAATTCCGATTCGCCCCTCGTTCAGCGTCTCTATGGCCACCTTGTAGCCCTTGCCGACCTCGCCAAGAACATTCGCTTTGGGGACGCGGCAATCCTCCAAAATTAATTCGCAGGTGGAGGACGCGCGGATGCCCACCTTGTCTTCCTTCTTCCCCACCGTAAATCCGGGCGTTGAGCTTTCCAGCAGAAACGCCGTGATACCCTTGTAACCGAGTTCGCGATTGACAGTGGCAAACAAAATAAAAAGGCCCGCTTCCTTGGCGTTGGTAATCCAAAGTTTGCGCCCGTTCAAAATATAATCGGGACCGTCTTCTTTGGCCTTGGTCTCAAGAGCAAAAGCGTCGCTTCCGGCATTGGGCTCGGAAAGGGCGTAGGCGCCCACTGTGTTTTGCGCCAGGCGGGGCAGAAATGTTTTTTTCTGTTGCTCGCTGCCCCAGCGCATCAGGGCGTTCGAGACCAGCGTGTTTTGAACGTCAATCACCACTCCGGCGGAAGCGTCAACGCGGGAAAATTCCTCGATGGCCAGCACGGACATGAAGAAAGTGCCGCCCCCTCCGCCAAAGTTCAGTGGAATTTCAATCCCCATAAAACCCTGTGCGAAAAACTTTTCGATGAGGTCGTGCCTGAAAACGCCCTCGCGGTCCATGGCTTCCACGTGCGGCCCCACTTCCTTCTCCGCGAATTCGCGCGCCGCCGCTCGAAACATTTGCTCCTCTTCGCTGAGGACGGTGAGAGGGCGATGCGCCAAGGTTGGGTCGATCGCGGCTTCAGACATACTCGCCTCCTATCCAAGAGAGAACTCTACCACCAAGGCACAAAGGCACCAAGAAAGGTGAACGAAAGAACTAACGTGGAGGCGAACTGTTTGCATTCCTCGAATCGCTTCTTCAGCCCCAGCTTTTCTTTGTGCCTTGGTGTCTTGGTGGTTCATCTTTTCTTTTCCGCGCGTTCAACTCAGAACTTTACCACCAAGGCACAAAGGCACTAAGAAAAGTGAATGATAAAAGTCACAAGGCAATTCGTTTAATTCCGTCGCGAATCAAGGGCACATTGAAATTGATCAGCAGACCGAGCCGCCGATTCGTAAGCTTCAAGTACGTCATCAACTGAGCTGTGTGGACGGGGTGCATGGCCTCCGCGGCCTTGGTCTCGACCACCAGAACATCCTCGACCAGGAGATCAATCCTCAATGCGGCGTCAAGCGTCACTTCGCCGTATCGAACAGGTAAGTCCACTTGGCGCTTGACCGAAAGTCCACGCTTCTCAATCTCGTAGGCAAGGCAAGTTTCATACACGCTTTCGAGCAAGCCAGGCCCGAGCGTTGAGTGAACAACGTATGCCGCGTCAACCACCTCGTGCGCAATCCGATTGAGCTCCTCGGGAATGGGAATATGCGGCTGTCTGTGGGAGCGAATCGTTTGCGTACATCCTCCTGTCCAAGGAAGACCTTCACCACCAAGGCACAAAGGCACTAAGAAAAATGACTCATATGACCCACGTGAGGGCCAAGCATTTGCATTTCTTCCATCGATTCTTCAGCCCCAGATTTTCTTTGTGTCTTCGTGTCTTGGTGGTTCATCTTTTCTTCCCCTCGCCATCTCCAAGAAAACACTCTACCACCAAGGCACAAAGACATTAAGAAAAACGAACGAAAGAACTCGCTTGAGAGCGAATCGTTTGCATATTTGCCATCGCTTCTTCAGCCCCAGATTTTCTTCGTGCCTTAGTGTCTTGGTGGTTCATCTTTTCTTCTCCTCGCCATCTCCAAGAAAAAACTCTACCACCAAGGCACAAAGGCACTAAGAAAAATGAACGAAAGAACTCGCGTGAGAGCGAATCGTTTGCATATTTGCCATCGCTTCTTCAGCCCCAGATTCTCTTTGTGCCTTGGTGTCTTGGTGGTTCATTGTTTCTTACCAGCCCCGTCCAGCGCCAGATTAGCCAACTTATCCGCCTCGCGATTGTGTTCGCGGCGGACATGCTGAATGGAAAACGACTCGAGCCGGGCGATGGCGCTCCGCGCGCGTTCATAGAGCGGCTTGAGGTCGGGACTTTTGACTTTATAAGCGCCTTGAATCTGGCGCGCCATCAGTTCGGAATCGGAAAGCACCTTGAGCCGCCGAATATCGTGCTCCACGGCGTATTCCAGCGCGGCGAGTAGTCCGTGATACTCGGCCACGTTGTTGGTGGTGTGGCCGATGGCTTTGGAAAGAGTGGCGAGCGGCGCGCCTTCATGGCTCTCCAAGACAACGCCATAGGCCGCTGGTCCGGGATTGCCGCGTGATGCGCCGTCGATGTGGGCGACGACTTCGAAAGAGGATGAGTCGGTTGCCATGGTCTGGTGTGGCGGTGGAATTGGCAAGCCGGCCAGGAACGGGGGCTTGTATTGCTAGAATCGTGTGACGAATTGAATGGGGACCATCCCTGTCCGCCAATGCATAATCCCAAACTCAGTCCCGCGCCGTCTCTCTGCCACCCGCATCCGCAGCTTTGGCCACTTGCTCGCTCACTTCCTGGGCCGGCTCCACGCAAAACATAAAACGGCTGCAGCTTTCACAGAACTGGATGGTATCGTTGGTCCGAATTTCGTTATACACCTGGGGACGCAACCGGACGTTGCAGGCTGTACAAAAACCGTCGCGCACTTCGGCCACGGCGATGCCCTTTCTCCCTCTGCGCACGCGCTCATAGGTTTCGAGCAAGTGAGAGTCCAGCCCCGCCGTCAACTCCTTACGTCGGGCGATGAAGGTGTCGCGTTCTTTTACGTCTGCTTCACGCAGCGAGTTCAGATGCTTCGATTCGGCAGCCACCCTTTCCTTCTCGCCTTCCAGGCTGGCGGCGGCCTGGTTCACCATTTTCTGGCTCTCTTCCGCCTCCACCATCTTTTCCAGAATCTTGTCTTCAATCTTGCGGATGTTTCCTTCCTCGCCCTCGATTTCTTTCACCAGGGCCTTGTATTGTTCATTGGTCTTCACCTCGTAAAGCTGGCCTTTGTGCTTGGAAATCTTGGTCTGGATCAACTGAATTTCGCCTTCCAGCTCGCGACGTTCCTTCTGATTCGCAACCAGCCGGAGTTTCCGTTCTTCGTGGGCATGAAGATAATCTTTCAGGCGGTCTTCCAGGGTCTTAATTTGGATGGGCAGAGCATCAATCCGTGCGGTCAATTCCGCGATTTTTGAGTCCACGTGCTGAAGGTCGATAACCGTTTTTAGATCAGAGTGCACTTCATCTCCATTTTTTCTATGATGTCACAAATAAAAGCGGGCGGCAACAAATGACATTTATAAAGCCTTGCCTTCTCCCAGGGGGAGAAGGTGGCCCGCCGCGGCGAGCCGGATGAGGGGTTATTCCCCACATTTCACAACTAACAATCAACAACGGATAGATTACTCAATCCAAAATCCAAAATCGCAAATCTAAAATCCCGTAACCGCTCCTTCCGAAGCTGAAGACACCAGCTTGGCATACTTGGCAAAAACGCCCGTTTTATAGCGCGGCTCGGGCGCTTCCCACTGCCCGAGGCGCTGCAACATCTCTTTCTCGTCGATCTCAACCGACATGCGGCGGGCATTCACATCAATTTCAACGATGTCCCCATCGGCGAGGGCGGCGATGGGCCCGCCGCGCGCGGCTTCCGGGGCCACGTGCCCCACCATCAGGCCGCGCGTGGCGCCACTGAAGCGGCCGTCGGTGAGCAGCGCCACGGTCTCACCCAGACCAGCGCCCACAATCGCTCCGGTCACGCCCAGCATTTCCCGCATACCGGGACCGCCTCGCGGACCTTCATAGCGAATCACCACCACGTCTCCGGCCTTGATTTTTTTCCCGGTCACGGCGCGCATGGCCTGTTCCTCACTGTCAAAGACGCGCGCCGGGCCGCGGTGATGCAGCCTTTCGTGCCCGGTAATCTTGGCCACTGAACCTTCCGGAGCAAGGTTGCCTTTCAAGATCACCAGCCCGCCGGTTTTCTTGAGCGCGTTGGAGACCGGCCTTACCACATCCTGCCCCGGCGTCTCCTGGCAGGCAAGCGCCTCTTCCCCAATCGTCTTCCCGCTCGGCGTCATTTGACTGCCATCAATCAAACCCGGGCCGCCTTCCAAAAGTTTCTTCACGATCAGAGGAATCCCGCCCGCCTTGTAGACATCCACCGCCATATATTTTCCCGCCGGTTTCAAATCCGCGATGAGCGGCGTGCGCGCGCTGACTTTGTCAAAGTCCTCCATCTCCAGGGGCACGTTCGCCTCGCGCGCCATGGCCAAAAGGTGGAGCACGGAATTTGTGGAGCCTCCGCTGGCAGCCACGCCGGCAATGGCGTTCTCAAACGCCTTGCGCGTCATGATATCTCTGGGACGAACGCCGCGCCGGAAAATGTCCATCACCATCTGGCCGGTGCGGAACGCAATTTCATCTTTCCGCCCATCCATGGCCGGAACGCTGTTGAAGCCCATGGGAGAAATGCCGATGAACTCCATCACGGTGGACATGGTGTTGGCGGTAAATTGCCCGCCGCAGGCGCCCGCGCCCGGGCAGGCCGAGTCCTCTAGTTTCTTCAGATCTTCATCGGTCATCAGCCCGGCGGCATTGGCGCCCACCGCTTCGTAGACGTCCTGGATGGTCACGTCATGTCCCTGGAAACTTCCGGCGGCGATTGAGCCGCCATAGAGCACGATGCCCGGAACGTTCAAACGCAGCAGCGCCATGGCTCCCGCCGGAATCGTTTTGTCGCATCCAACCAGCGCCACCATGGCGTCAAACATATGGCCGCGACCCACCAGTTCGATGGAATCGGCAATCACTTCGCGGCTGACCAGCGACGCCTTCATGCCTTCGGTGCCCATGGTCACGCCGTCGGAGATGGAGATGGTGTTGAACTCCATGGGCGTGCCGCCCGCCGCTCGCACCCCTTCTTTCACTTTCGCCGAGAGGCGGCGCAAATGGAAATTGCAGGGCATGGTTTCAATCCAGGTGTTGGCAATGCCGACGATGGGCCGCGCCAGATCGGCGTCCGTAAACCCGATGGCTTTCAGCATGGATCGTGCGCCCGCGCGGTCGCGGCCTTCCAATATAGTGCGGCTTGGATTCTTCGCCTCTGACGGCATATCTCCCCCAAAACGGAAAGTTGATGTCCCTGGTTGTGTCGAGTGTTGAAGATATGATAGTGCCAGATTCGATGAAAGTGGGCAAGCCCGCTTTCGGGTTTGCCGACTCCGGATGTATGATCGTGATGAGCCGGAGAAATTCCCGGATAAGACAGAAAATGAAAATTCGATCTAAATTCCTATGCGCGCTGATTATTTTTTGGGCAGCCTCCACATTGGCCGCCATCCCGCCCGAAGTGATCACCGTGGAGTTGAAGCAGGCCACCGCAGAGGCTTATAACCGCTACGTTCAGGCCACCGAGGCGAGAGTGAAAGGTGAGATGGCGCGGCCGGGCGGGTTTCTTTACATTGACGGCCTGCCTGCTCCCCGCCGGGCGCAAATTGAGCAGCAGCTCAAACGCGGTGAAATTTTCATGGATCGCCTTGATACCTTGGACTCCCGGCAGCGCAGCATCGACATCCCGGACGGCCTCGTTCACCACTGGATTGGCGACGTATTCGTCCCCGGCGCCACCGTCAAACAGGCAGTGGAATTGTCCCAGGACTACGCGCACCATCAGGACATTTACAAACCCGAACTAGTCCGCTCGAAATTGCTCAGCCACGACGGCAATGACTTTAATATTTATTACCGGCTGCGCAAACACAAGGTGATTACGGTTACGCTCGATACGGAGCACGAGATACATTACAGTTCCCCCGACCCCGCGCATGAATACAGTCGCTCCGCCTCCACCCGCGTCGCGGAAGTGGACCGCGCCGACCTGCCGGACGAGCGGGAGAAGCCTGTGGGAAAGGATGGCGGATTTCTTTGGCGCATCGATTCCTGGTGGCGTTGGGAAGAGCGCGATGGAGGGGTTTACATCGAATGCGAGTCGGTTTCGTTGACGCGCGACATTCCCACCGGCCTCGGATGGATGATCGGACCTTTTGTCACCAGCATCCCCAGGGAGTCGCTCCAAAACACGATGAGTTCCACTCGGTCAGCCCTCTTGGCCAGAATGGCAGCGGCGCACAAACAATGATTGCGGACAGAAATGCCCGTTTTAACCAGCCCGGGAGCGCGGGCGTCGCGCCCGCTTTTTCCTCATTTTGTGAATGCGGGCGAGACGCCCGCGCTCCCGGCAAAATTCGGGCTCAATCGTCCGGTCCGATTGCTTCACCTTGACGACCCAAACGTGATAGGCTGGCCCGGCTAAGTAAAGAGTTGAATTGCAAAACCCGGCTCCGTCCCTTCGCCGGAACACGCCAACCGTTTTGGAGAAATTCGAACGATGAAACGATTTGCATTCCTGGTGGTAAGCTTACTTTGCCTCGCGCCCGCCCCCGTCCCACAGGCCATCGCCAAGGAAGGTTGGGTGCGCCTCTTCAACGGAAAAGATTTGAGTGGCTGGAAAAATAATGGAGAAGAAGAGTGGGTGGCCGAACGCGGAACCATTCTTTGCCAAAGCAAGGCCAACAAATACGGCTACCTCACCACTGAAAAAACGTTTCGCGATTTCAATCTTCGGCTTCAATTCAAGGGCGAGGCTGGGGGAAACAGCGGCGTCTTCTTCCACTCTCACATTGTGGGCATTGACCCGACGCACGGACCCGACATCGAAGGCATGCAGACTGAAGTTGATCCCAATGTGGGCAAGCATACGGGGGGACTCTACGAAAGTGGCGGGCGGGGATGGGTTGCACAGCCGACTGCGCAGGGTGAAAAAGCTCTCAAGCCCGGCAAGTGGAATCGGCTCGAAATCTCGGTGCACGGAAATCACATGGTGACTCACTTGAATGGCGTCCCCATTGTCGATTTCACCGATCCCACCCCAAAGTTCACCGATGGCGTGATCGGATTGCAGATCCACACCGGAGGCGGGGTTAGGGTTCGGTGGAAGAACATCGAGATTCAAGACACTTCCAAGCCATAGGCCGGAAATGGGATTTCAAGATTTAAGTCATCATCAGGAGGTTCTGAAATGAGCGACAAACAAAAAGAAACAATTGGGCGGAGGGAATTTATGGGGACGGCCGCCACGGCCGGTCTGATGCTGATCAAGCCCGAGCTGGTGCGCGGCACAGCGGCCAATTCCGCCGTACGCGTGGGACTGCTCGGCTGCGGCGGCCGGGGCACCGAAGACGCCACCAATTTGGTGGACACGGGCGGCGCTCGCGTCACGGCGCTGGCCGACCTTTTTCAAGACCAGCTCGACGCGGCGAAAAAACATTTTGACGATCTCGCCCAATCCAAGGGATTCGCGGGAGTCGACCCGGCTCAGATGTTCGTCGGCCCCAAAGCCTACGAGCAAATTGTTTCCTCTTCGGAAGTCGACGCGGTGGTCGTTACATCCCCGCCGTATTTCCACCCTCAGCATCTGGAAGCCGCGGTGAAGGCGGGCAAGCACGTCTACTGCGAGAAACCCGTGGCCGTGGATGTGCCCGGGGCCAAGCATGTAATCGACATTGGAAAACTGGCCGAAGGCAAGCTCAGCCTGGACGTGGGATTCCAAATTCGCAACGCGCCCCCCTTTGTCGAACTGGTCAAGCGGATTCATGACGGCGCGCTGGGCAAAATCGTTTGCGGTGAAGTTTATTATTATGCGGGCACGCTCAACCGCCCGGCCTGGCCGAGCGCTTCGCCCGTCGAAAGGCGAATCCGCAACTGGGTGTATGACCGCGTCTTGTCCGGCGACATCATTGTGGAGCAGAACATCCATGTGATTGACGTTTGCAATTGGATGCTGAAGGGTCATCCGGAAAAAGCGACTGGGACAGGTGGGCGCGGATCCCGCACCGATGCGGGCGACGCGTTCAGCCACTTCAACGTGGTCTACCATTATGCCGACCAGGTTCACGTCACGCTCAACTCCACCCAATTCGACAAGGGATGGTGGGATGTGAATGAACGCATTTTCGGAAGCAAAGGAGTCTCCGAATCGCATTATTCCGGCCCCTGCGCCATTTATGGCGATGAACCTTGGGCCTGGGCCGGCAACCCCAAACCACCCGCAGCAGAAGAAAAAACCTTCTCTGCCTCCGGCGCCTTTCATGACAATCTGGCGCAGGCCGATCCTGAAAAAAAGAAGGCGTTCATTGAGAGCATTACCAGCGGCCAGTTCCACAATCAGGCCGCGCTCGGCGCCGAGTCAGCCCTCAGCGCCATGCTGGGACGCACGGCAGCCTACACGGGCCACGAGGTTACGTGGGACGAATTGTTGAAGTCGAAAGAACATTGGGATTCGAAAATTGATTTGAACAAGCTGGGATGAGGGGAAGGATTTAGGATTTAGGATTTAGGATTTAGGATTTAGGATTCAGGATTCAGAGTTGGGCCGGTCGATTAGCAATCTTTACGGCGCGACACGAACAGTTTTCCGAAGATTTGCCGTGCAAGAAATGCTTTTCTATTCCGAGTTCTAAGTTAAATTCCCCGACTTATCCTTACTTAATCCTTAATCCTGAACCCTTAATCCTGAATCCTGAACCTGAATCCTAAATCCTTTATCCTACTCAATCCCTCTTCCAAGGAGACCTCATGCACAAATCATCGCGCCGTGAATTTCTAAAAACTTCTGTGAGCGCAACGTGCGCGGCAAGCCTTGCGGCGCCGGCCCTGAGTGCCGCCGCCACGTTGCCGGATGCGCCCGCCGCTGCGCCCCGCATCAAGAAAGGCATCTTGCTGGGCATGCTCCCGAAAAGCCTGAGTTACGCTGACCGCTTGAAGATGGCGCGCGACCTCGGCTTTGAAGGCATCCAGGCTTACACCACTCCCGACCAGCGGGAGGCGGAGGAAATCAAGAAGGCGGCGGACGGCGCGGGAATCAAAATCGATTCGGTGATGAACATGGACCACTGGAAGTATCCCCTCTCCAGCGCCGATCCCGCCGTGGTTGAGAAAAGCCTCGCCGGCATGAAGACCTCGCTGAACAACGCCAAGCTCTGGGGATCGTATTCCGTTCTGCTGGTGCCCGCGGTGGTGAACGAGGAGACGAGCTACAAAGACGCGTGGACCCGATCGCAAAAGGAGATTCGAAAACTCATCCCCATGGCGCACGAGCTGGGCGTGGTGATCGCGCTGGAGGAAGTGTGGAATAAATTCCTTCTGAGCCCGCTCGAATTCGCCGCTTACATCGACGAATTCAAGAGTCCCTGGATTAAAGCCTGGTTCGATGTGGGCAACGTGGTGCTCTACGGATATCCCCAGGACTGGATTCGCACCCTGGGCAAGCGGATTGTGGAAGTTCATCTAAAGGATTTCAAGCGCGAGGGCTACAAGTGGGTGAACCTCGGCGAAGGCAGCATCAACTGGCCGGAAGTCCGCAAAGCGTTCGCGGAAATCGGATACAGCGGCTACGCAACCACGGAACTCGATGATGGCGATGAAGCGTATCTGCGCGACGTGAGCCAGCGCGTGGATCGATTGTTGCTGGGAGTTTGAATCCGAGAGAGGCGTTACTTTACATTTTCTTTCAGTCCATTTGTTAGACGAAGAATTTCTTTAGAGGATCCCAATATCTCAAATACCATCCCGAATCAAGGTGACGAAAATTTCCTTCCGGGAATCCGGTGTGGTCCAGAACTACGGTGGTCTTGGGGCCGTGCTCTTTGAATTCAAACTTGACGATTGAATAGATTCCCGGATCCCAACTGGCGGGCCGCCAGGCCTGGACGATTCGTTGATTGGGGACCAACTCTACATTTCGTCCCACAATCCTGTCCCCAAACGTGGAAAAGGCTCCTCCCGCTTCGCGATAGATTTCCGCCGGCAAACCGGAAAAACTGGCGAACTGTTTGGCATCGAGGAGCGCATCGTAAATCCGCTGCGCGCTGGCCTTGATCTCCACCTCTTGATGGAGATATGTGAGCAGCCCTTCCATTCCCGTGCTTTGTGCCTCAGACATATTCTGCTGAGACTGTCCCCCGGCGGGCGGGCCTGCGGCCAGGCCGCCCAGCGCTGCGGCTACAGCGGCTATGGCCTGCCTTCGAGTCGCTACGTTGGCCGGCGAGCTCGCATGGTTTTCTTGGCTCATAATTTCTTCTCTCTTCGTTCGGGTGAAATAATAATCAGCGTTCCCTCATCGTTTCTTGCGCCGGGACCTTACCACCGGCGCCCACTCGGTCGGAACGCCCTTCTTCCGGCTCGATTTCTTATTTCCGTCGACACGCAGTTGCCATGCGGCGCGCAATGCTCCCCTCAACAAATCTTCGTTGGCCGCGGCCAGCCGAATGTGGGTCATGCCCATCCGCCCCCAACCGCCGGCGATGGGGACGAAAACCTCGGGCAATTCCCGCACAAAATCCGCTTGCTGCTCCAGCGTAAGCTTCAGATTCCCGTAGCCCTGTTTTGCGGAAGCGAGGGTCGCAAAAATCTTGCCGTCCACACGAAAATCGGGATTGCCCATGTGCGAACTTTCTTCTGCGCCTTCGAAACTCAGGGCAATCCGCCTGAAATCGTCCACCGTCATTGTTGATGCCTCTCTGAACTCTTCTACGCTTCGCAATCTTACACCCAGTTGGGCGACAACGCGCACGAATGGTGTCGGTGGTAGGCTTGGCTTTCAAACAGAGCCGCCCAGCACCTGTCCCGATCTAACTCGGAAGATAGGAATCTTGAATTTAACCCACATGCCAACTTGATGCCGGCGCTACAATTCGCGGCGCTAGGTGTTCGCTTTTGGGAAGGGCAGTCCCGCAATTGAACAATCGAGCCCTCCAAAGAACACCACACTGGAGCTTTATTTACCTGATTTCCAATGGGTTACCGAAGAGTTGATTTTGGCAAACGGCTTGCCTTTCTACCCTTGCGACGTTATTGAGCAGCCCTTTTGACTGCAAAACACGCGGCCTTCAAACCGATATGACGGTTTTCTTTGCCGCATTGGTATTGCCCGGCGACCGATGGTCATGGTCAAATTTGCGTTTAGGCGTGATGGTCAAAGAAGAGGATTAACCAGGGTACCTTACCCCGTTGGCTGGTGTGCCCACGCCGCTAGCTAAGTCAGTCGCCCTCATGGAAAAATGGCGCAGTAGCCAGAGGAGACAAAATGACGACCTACATTCCTGACGAGTCAGAACATAAAGCGACAGGCATTAGCTACCTGGCCAAAAACGCCGCTGCCCTGTGGGGCGATTCAAAAGTTGCGCTCCGATCACTTCGGCGAACTCCCGCGCTGTGGGTCACGGTCGCCCTGACTCTGGCCCTGGGCATAGGCGCGAACGCTGCCATCTTCAGTATCGTGCGGAGCGTGCTCTGGAGCCCGCTGGTCAATCGCGGTGAAGACCGCTTGATTTACATCCAGCAGAGTGAGCCCGGCCTGCAAGTAGACGACGCCACATTTTCCGTTCCCGAGATCGCCGACATCAGCGCCCACTTGAAGTCCATAAGCCAAATCGGCACCTTCTCCACCGTCGATTTTACGGCGGAGGGATTTGGCGAAACGCGGACCATCCACGCAGGGGTGGTCGACGGTGCCTACTTTGAAGTGATGGGGCTGAAGCCGGTCCTGGGACGCCTGCTCGACGCCCACGATGATGGCCCAAAAGCCGCTGGCGCTGTGGTGCTCACGTACAAGTTCTGGTCCGCCTCGCTGCATTCTGACCCGAGCGTGCTGGGCAAGGTTGTTCGCCTGGGAAGCATGGGGGAGGGTCGTTCTGCGGAGGTGGTCGGAGTTCTGGAACCTTCAATTCCTTACCCGGCCGACACGGAGATCATCGCCAACATCGTCACCAGCCCACACCACCTCTCGGCAACGATGGTGCAGGGCCGCGAGCACCGCATGACGGATGTGTTCGGCCGGCTGGCCCCTGGAGCCAGCCTTAAAACCGCGCGCGCCGAGCTTCGCACCGTATATGCGGCCATGGTTGCGGCGCATCCGGAAGTTTACAAGCCCCAGTCCCATTTCCAGATCGACGCCCGGCCGCTGCGTGACCAGATCAACCACAATGCCACCCTCATCCTTTATTTATTGATGGGCGCTTCCGGGCTGTTGTTTGTGATTGCCTGCTCCAACGTCGCGAACCTCGTCCTGGCGCGGACAGTTCGCCGTGAATCGGAGTTGTCGATCCGCGCCGCGTTGGGAGCAAGTTCGGCCGCCTTGCGCCGGTCGCTGCTGGCCGAAGGCCTCGTGCTGTGTGGCAGCGGAGGCTTGGCGGGCGTGCTGGTGGCCGTGCCCATGGTCGCGGTGCTGGCGCGATACGCGCTCCGCTATTCGGTGAGGGCGGCGGACCTGACCGTGGATTTCAGCGTGATTTGGATGGGGTTGGCCCTCTCGCTGGCCGCGGCGGTCTTTCTTGCCTTCGTGCCCCGCCTGCCTTCCCCTGATACTTCGAGCGGGCTGGGACTGACCAGCAGCAGCGGCCGGGTCACAGGGAGCCGCCGCCGGATTCGGGTTTTCACCATCACCCAGATTGCCGCTTCCTTCCTGCTGCTGGCGAGCGCCGGCGTGCTGATCAATACGTTGCTCTCGCTGCAAAAAGCGCAGCCGCAGTTTGAAACCGCGCGCGTTCTGATTGCGACGCTGCCCCTGGTTGGTGATGGGCGCACGCCGCAGCAGTCGGCCGAATTTTATCAGGAAGTCCAGCGCAGCGTGAGTGCATTGCCGGGAGTGGAAGGCGCCTCGACGGGCATGAGCGCGCCGTGGCGTGACGGGAGTTTTCTGAACTTCACTCTCCAATTCGCGGTCGAAGGTGGGAATCATGAGGCGAGCAAGGACGATCTCCGCGCCCGCTTCCGCATGGTATCCCCGAACTATTTTGCTACTCTGGGGATTCCCGTTCTCAAAGGCCGTGAGTTCACTGAGGCCGATCGCATGGGAGCCGAACCCGTGGCGATTGTCAGCCAGGGCATCGCGCAGAAGTTGTTTCCGGGGCAGGACGCTCTCAATCGGCACATCATGTGGACCGATCCTCTGATCAAGTATGGCGGCATCAGCCCTGACCCGCGCCGCATCGTGGGCGTGATCGCCGATGTCGACGACGCGAACATCATCCCCCAACCCAACCTGACTCTGTACACTCCGTTTGCGCAGGGGCCGATTTTCGGGGCCCACCTGTTCGTGCGCACCAAGACCAATCCCGACGCGCTCGTCCCCACCATCACGAAAACCATTCGTGCCCTCGCTGCTGCCCAGCCCGTCGAGCACGCCAGCAGCCTGCAAGAGGTGCGCACCGAAGTTCTGGCCAACAACCGCGTGAACGCCATCGTGTTTGGCGGATTCGCCGCCCTGGCCTTGGCGATTTCGGTGGTCGGGGTTGCCGGTGTATTGGCTTTCTCGGTGAGCTGGCGCACGCGCGAGTTTGGAATCCGGCTCGCTCTCGGCGCCCAGCCTCGCCGCATTCTCGCCGGCGTCTTGCTCGACGGCGTGACGATTGCTGCCATTGGCATTGCCGCAGGCGGCCTCGTGGGCTGGGGATTATCGCGCCTGGCCGGCAACTACGTTCCAGCCCTTCAGCTTCCCGGGCTGCTACCCTTAATAGCATCGGCTGCGGTCATCGTCGCATCGGCGGTTCTGGCGTCGTTAGTGCCGGCGGCACGCGCGGCGAGAATCAACACCGTCCAAGCACTTCGCGCGGAATAACGGCGGAGCGCACCTGCTTCTCAAATCTTGAATCTGGAATTTGAAATGCGCCCGCCAGCAGCGAGCAGGGTAGCGCAGAGTCTGTGCATTTCAGACTCTGCGGGTTTTCTCGTTGAACCATGGTAGCGGCTTGCCTAGATCGTATTAAATAATCCTATCTCAGGCATTATCCTGAATTAAATAGTAACAATGTCATTTGGAATTGGGTTCCTTTCAAGGCCCGCCACAGCGGGCCATTCCCGCGAGGGCGGGAATCCAGTTTTTTCTTTGCGCATTGCCAATGATTTAGAGGATTGGATTCCCGCCTTCGCGAGAATGACGGCGCGCGGGAGCACCCGCGCGGGGCAAATGATACCACCCGAGTCACAATCACCTTTGCGGTTTCAGAATCACCACGCCTAGCGGAGGAAGCGTGAGGTCGAGGGAGAAGGGCTGGTTATGCCAGCGCATGGGGATGGCTTGGCGTCCGGGGGGATTGGTGACTCCGCTGCCGCCGTATTTCCAGTCGTCGGTATTCAACGCCTCCTGGTAAAGACATTCTTGCGGCACACCCACGCGGTAACCGTAGCGGGGGATGGGAGTGAAATTGCATATGATCACCAGGTGCTGGGCGCGGTCCCTTCCCCACCGCAAGTAGGCGAGCACGGAATTATCCGCGTCGTTGCAATCTATCCAATCGAATCCGGTGTAGTCGAATTCCACCTGGTGCAGCGCGGCCTCCTCCTGGTAAAGCCGGTTCAAATCGGACCCCAACTCCAGCAGCTTGCGGTGCGGCTCTTCGGTGAGCAGGTGCCAATCCAGGCTCGCGGTGGCGTTCCACTCCCTCCACTGGCCGAACTCGCCGCCCATAAAGCCCAGTTTTTTTCCGGGGTGAGTGAACATGTAGGCGTAAAGTGAGCGCAAGTTGGCGAACCGTTGCCACAAATCGCCCGGCATCTTGTCCAGAATGGATTTCTTCCCGTGCACCACTTCGTCGTGAGAGAGCACCAGCACGAAATTTTCGGTGAAGGCGTAGAGCAGAGAGAAGGTGAGATTATTGTGATGAAACCGGCGATGGATGGGGTCCTTGGAAAAATAAAGCAACGTATCGTGCATCCATCCCAGGTTCCATTTCAAGCTGAAGCCCAATCCGCCCAGGTAAGTCGGCCGGGAGACGCCGGGCCAGGCGGTGGACTCCTCGGCAATAGTCATCACGCCCGGATGCTGCGCGTGAACCAGTTCGTTGAATTTCTTCAGGAAGTCAACCGCGTCCAGATCTTCATTGCCTCCATACTGGTTGGGAATCCATTCGCCCGCCTTGCGTGAATAATCAAGGTAGAGCATGGATGCCACCGCATCCACCCGCAAGCCGTCGGCGTGATATTTTTCCAGCCAGAAAAGCGCGCTCGACCATAGAAAATTGCGCACCTCGTTTCGTCCGAAATTAAAAATCCGGGTGCCCCAGTCTTTGTGCTCGCCCCGGCGCGGGTCTTCGTGGTCGTAAAGATTGGTGCCGTCAAACTTCGCCAGGCCGTGGGCGTCGCTGGGAAAATGCGCCGGAACCCAATCCAGGATCACCCCCAAATTATTTTGGTGGCACGTGTCCACAAAATACATGAAGTCTTCCGGAGTGCCGTGGCGGCTGGTGGGCGCGAAATATCCGGTGGATTGGTACCCCCACGATTCGTCCAGCGGATGCTCCATGACCGGCAACAATTCCAGGTGGGTGTAGCCCATCTTCACGGCGTAGTCCACCAACTGATCGGCAAGCTCGCGGTAGCCGAGCATGCGGTTCCTGTCTTCCGGCACGCGCCGCCAGGAGCCGAGATGGACCTCGTAAATCGAAATGGGCGCGTCCAGGCTCTGGCGGCGGGCGCGGTTGGCCAGCCAATCCTCGTCGTGCCAGACGTAGCGATTGATGTTATGAACCACCGAAGCGGTCTTGGGACGCTGCTCGGAAAAAAATGCATAGGGATCGGCTTTCAGGCCGATGGCGCCGGACGGGTTCGATTTGATTTCATACTTGTAAACTTCTCCCTCGCCGAGTCCGGGAATAAACAGTTCCCAGATTCCCGTCCCGCCGCGAACGCGCATGGGATGGCGCCGCCCGTCCCATTGATTGAAGTCGCCCACCACGCTCACCCGCCGCGCGTTGGGCGCCCACACTCCAAACGTCACCCCATTCACGCCCTCGATTTCACTCAAATGGGCGCCCAACTTTTCGTATTTCTTGTAGTGAGTTCCCTCGCCCATCAGGTGCAAATCGAAATCAGAGAGGACGGGCGGAAATCGGTAGGGGTCATCGAACTCATACTCGTCGCCAAAGGAGGGCTTCACCCGCAGGCGGTAGGGAAAAATTTGGCTTTCGCCGGTAATGACCGCTTCAAAAAAACCGTCGGGGTGAATTCGTTCGAGCCGCAAGGATTGGGCAACACCGCTCGAATTTCGAATGGCCCACACATCTGCGGCGTGGGGCAGGAATGCGCGCAGAGCGATGGCCGGCGCACCTGCTGCCTTGACCAGGTGCGCGCCCAGAACGTGAAACGGGTCCGCGTGTTCGCCACGGAGAATCAAGTCCACTTCCTCAATGGGAGCGGTTGAATTAGCCAGGAGCTTTTTCCGGGGGGGCATGGCGACCATTCTACACGACTGAACGCGGGTGCGCGCGCTGAGCGGGAAGAAAAGAAAAAGGCGAGGTGTGCTTTCCACCTCGCCTTTAGAAATGAAGGGAATGACTTCTCAACGTCTAATGTTTGGAGTGCCCGCTACTCGAACTGCCGCGGCTGCCTCCACCGCCACCGCGATTCCCGCCTCCACTGTACCCGCTTGAAGGGGCGCTACGCCCACCACCAGAGTAGCTGCCTGACGGGCCAGCGCTGCGGCCTCCACCGTAGTATCCGCCGCCCGACGGCGCCGCACTACGGCCTCCGCCATAGTATCCAGGCGATGGCGCAACACTCCGGCCACCACCATAGTATCCAGGTGCCGGCGCTGCACTGCGGCCTCCACCATAATATCCGGGCGACGGCGCCGCGTTGCGGCCACCGCCGTAATATCCAGGCGACGGCGCTGCGCTACGACCGCCTCCATAGTACCCGTTCGATGGCGCCGCGTTGCGGCCACCATAGTACCCGCCGGGAGCGCGCTCGGTGACGATCGGTTTGTTCGCACCCACGGACGGCCGATAATTTGACTGAGGCGCAGTCCGTGATTGCGGAGCAGAATAATTGCCCGGGCTCCGCGGAGCCGGCGAAGAGTGTTGGCCGAATCTCTGCCAGCCATTCGAGGGCGCTGAGCCCGCCGCAGGTCCAGATTGCCGCGGCGCATTCGAGAATTGGGTTGAGCCTCCCCTCGCACCCTGTGCTCCCGGGTTGGCATTGGCGCGGGGAGAGTTCGAAGCCCCGAAACCCTGCCAGCCTGAGCGAGAGCCCGCTGCCGGCCCAGACCGGGTTGAAAATTGGTTTGAGGTGTTGGACGACGCTCGCCCTGAGAATCGTTGAGATCCCGCGGTTGCCGGACTCGATGCTAACCGGCCGGTTGGACTGAAACTTTGCCGCGTGGGCGCCACAGGGACTCCTCCCCGAATCATTTGCGCCTGCCGCAACTCGTTTGCGTTGATGTGCGTTGCATTGCCTGATACCCGGCCGTTCCCAAAGTTTTGAGCGGAGACGGCTGTAAAGCCGCGCATCGCGCGCGGGTTGTTATATGCCGCTTCGATATTCGACATCCGGGGATAGCGGCCTCCGGAGGCCAGCGGCGCTATGGGCCGGACAATTCCTCTGCCTCCGAAATTGTTGCCATATCTACCGTAGTTGAAACTCAGCGAGGAGTAGGAATTGTGGAACCCACGCCCGTACCAGGGATAGAAAGCGTCATGCGGACCAATCGGGCACCACCCGATTGAGCCAAATCCGAAACCAAATCCGACGCGTCCGCCAAAACCAAAGAACGAAACGTATGCGGGGCCCCACTGCGGATAGTAGCCGCCATATACAGGTCCGGGCCACCAGTACCAGGAATCATCGTAAACGAACCAGCGTCCATAGTGATAAGGCGCCCAACCCCACGGCTCGGACGACACCCAGGTCCATCCATAATAAGGTTCCCAAACCCAGCGCCCGTCTTGATAAGGAGCCCAGTCAGCACCCTCTTGCGGCGCCCAAACATCTCCGTATCCGGGAACATTCCTCCACTGGCCGTTGCGGTCCAAATCTTCCGTGCCGGTGTAGTACTTATCGGTATGCTTCCAGCTTTGGGCGTGGAGAATCTCGTTATCGCGATTCTCATTCCATTCATCCCAACGGTCGCGTGCCGGCGCGTCATTCACTTGATATTGCGGGTTGTCGGTTCCCTGAATCGTGATCATCTGGCCTTCTTCAACGGTGGTCGAGCCCTGGGGCGTCGAGACCTCCGCCTGGCCCCTGCGAACAGTCAAAATTGTCTGCTGGGAATTCGAATCAACCTGAATGCGATAAATGCCTTCCCGGTTGGGGTGAATGGCGACGTTGGGGGTGTCAATTTCGGCCTCGGCCTCGCTTCCTTTGAGCACGTCATAACTGGCGTTCCCCTGGGAAAGCTGCAATTGAATCCGCGAGCGAGTGAGGTCTGCCACATCGGCCTGAGTTTGCTGATCCATTCGAAGAACGTTGGCGTAATCCAACTGGACCTCGGAACGGGAGCGGTCACCGGTTGAAATCTTGTCGCCCCTCTGTAATGGGGCATTCACCGTACTCGCCACCCAATCGTTTCCACCACCACTCATGGTCGAAACTTGACCTTCGGCGAGACTGATTCGCGCGACGTTCGGCGCACCCTGATCCGGTTGCGCCGGTCCGTTATTATTCTGCGTAGCCTCTTCCTCAGGGGGCTCGTCCTGCTCCTGCGCTCGTATAACTCGCAGTGAGAAAAATCCAAGCGCAAAAATAATCAGTGCAGTAATAAGATATTTGTATTTCATAGCCCACCTTCCTTGAATATCGTGCGCCCGGAGACCACTCCTCCAAGACCAACCTTTGATAGGCAAGGCTAATGCCAAAGCTTGAGGCTTCTTCCATTGGTTTATCCGCTTTGTTTTGTTGAAATTGGCTGTATAGCAGTTTTCCGTGATAAATTTGCACCTTGCCTTTGGCCGCGTTCAGCCGACGGGTGGTTGATTTCAGCCAGACGCAAAATGGATGGAGTGACTGTCTGGCGGATATCCCGAGCGGATGATAGGATACCGTGTACTCGCTGGTGAGGTGACCAGCCCGTAAATTTCAACGGCGGGAAGTTCGGGAAGGAATCTCCAATGCCTCTCTACTCCCATTCACAGTTGGAGACTTTCCAGAACTGTCCCCTCAAATACAAATACAGATATATCGATAAAATCAGGAAACCTGATGAGCCCAGCATCGAAGCCTTTGTGGGCTCCTGCGTCCACTCGATCTTTCAAAAGCTTTACGACGATTTGCAGTTGCGTAAATTGAATGCGCTGGAAGAGCTCCTCGCCCATTACCGGTTCCTCTGGGAACGCGCCTACAAACCCACCATAAAAATCGTGCGCGACGACCTGACGGCCGGAAACTACTTCAAGTACGGGGAGCAATGCATTCGCAACTATTACATGCGCTATATCCCTTTCGACCAGAGTCAAACGCTGGGAACCGAATCGCACGTGGTCTTCTCTCTCGACACGAGTGGAAACCACCGGTTCCAGGGTTACATTGACCGGCTGTCGCGCCGTAAGGACGGGACTTATGAGATTCACGATTACAAGACAGGCCGGTATCTGCCCTCGCAGCAGGAAGCTGACTCCGAACGTCAACTCGCCCTCTACCAGGTGGGTCTTACCTCGCGCTGGCCTGACGTCGAGCGCGTCGACCTGATTTGGCATTACGTGGGGCTGAACTCGACTTTACGCTCCAAACGCACGCCGGAACAACTCCGCGATTTGAAAGATATAACCATTGCCCAGATTGACTGCATCGAGGGCACCACGGAATTCGTGCCCGTAAAAAGCAACCTGTGCAATTGGTGCGAGTACCGGCCCCAGTGTCCTTTATGGAAGCACATAGAAACCGTCAAAAACCTGCCCAGCGCAGAATTTGAGGCGGACACCGGAGTCCGCCTGGCCAACGAATTCGCCCAGGCGAAACTCGATTTTGACCGGATGGCCGACCGCCTGGATTTGTTGAAGAAGACCATCATCGAATTTGCCCTCCAAAAGAAGATAAGCGTTCTTCAGGGCCGGGGCGTCACCGTCACCGTGAGTTCGCGCCAAAGAAAGAAATTTCCCGGCAAGGACGATCCCCTTCGGCCCACGCTGGAGGCGTTATTGAAGCAATCGGGACACTGGGAAAACGTGTCGGAGCTCGACGTCCACAACCTCCTCAAAATGGTGGAGGAAGAAAAATGGGAACCCGAACTTCTCGAGCAGCTTCGAACCTTTATTTCCTCAGAGCCCAACGCCAATATCCAATTATCTCGCGCAGATGACGGTGAGGAGTAAAAGGAGTGAGAAACTTCCAGCCAGTTGCCATTAAGGGGAATTCATACGAGCGAACTAACTCGAGGCCACTGCGATTAGGCGCTCAAGTAACACACAGTCTTTGCAGCCTGTCATTGCCTCGGGAGGGCGAGTCGAATCAAAAATCTCTCTTCCCTTGTGCATTAGTTCCGGGATTTGGGTAGCCTTTAACTCGACAGGTACGATGCTCACTTTGAATCCCAGATTAAATCCCTCGCTGGTCAAATTCGTGTCACACCCTGCGGCACCTTCATCGGTCACAGGTTCGGTATAGACCAAGGCAAGTCCTGATACTGGACCTAACCCGGTGCGCTCGGCGATATATGCATAGGCATTCAACTGACTCTCATACATGGGTAGTAGCTCATCCTGATGTCCAGTTATTTTTGCCGTTTTGTAATCGACAATTACTTTCGCTTTGTCTCCTCGGACAAGTATCCCGTCAGGCGTTCCGCTGAGGAGCACAGAAGTCTCAGCATCCAGCACGTAAAACTTTGAAAAATGTGGGGGATTAATGTAACCCGTGATGTCACCCAAGCCTGACAACCAAGGTGGCGGGCCTCCCTTTCGATCAAACCATCCGTGAATGAGTCTTTTTCCGTATGAGTCAATTGAACTGAAAATGCCCGGGAAAATTTGGTAAGGCAGTTTTCCCTCTAGGTGCCTATGTATCCAAAAGCACCGCGGGCAGAAATCCGGCATTGCAATGGAGCCTAATGTTTTAGCGGATAGTCGTATTTCAGATTGCATTAATCACGCCAAGTTCCCCTAGGTCAATTTTATACCGTACCTATCACCCTGGTCACTGACGCCCCAAAAGGCGGAAAGTCTCAAGATTATTGCGTGTTTCGCAACGGACGAACAATACGATTTGTCGGTCGCGGCACAGTGTCGCGAACAATGGCTAGGTATTTTTGCCCTAATTCTCTGTCATAGCTATTCACATAGCTCGCCCAGCCCATCAAGTTTGCCCACTTGTGGCGGAATTCGCGTGGGTTTTTCGACGCTTGATGAAACATTGCGCGTAGCTGCCTGCGCATTATTCGATTCGGCTGGACCTTTTTATTTACAACCAAACCGGTGACATACATTGACTGGCCTGGTTTCGCAAACCGAATCTTTTTCATGTTCAAACTAAAATCGTGCTTTTTAAGTATGCCTGCAACTTGAGTGAGAAAGCGTCCGTCAATTGGTCTTTCTGACGAAAATGTAAGGTCGTCTGCATACCGCGAATAGCTGATGTGACGCGCCTTGCAAATTCTGAGAATTGTTTCATCGACGTCACGCAATACTAGATTCGCGATGCATGGGCTGGTTGGGGCACCTTGTGGTAAGCCACCTTGATAGGTACACAAATGGCCGAGCGTCCTCGACATTGCTGGAGGGAAACCGAGCTTTCGAAATAGCTCAACGACATCCTCCGTTTTCACTGATGGAAAGAAATCTTTGATGTCAATATTTAATAAATATTTTGCTCCCATGTGAATGGTTGCATTTTCGATTATTCCGCGTCCCTTGACGAATCCTGTTACGTACTTTGGTACCGGTTGTGTTTCGAGGATTTTGTGAAGAACATATATTTGTACCGCCTTTAGGAAGGTTCTTGGGGCGAGAATGACTCTTTTCCCACCCGATTTCTTTTGGAATTCGAATCTCCGGTAGTAGGGGTAGCCACGTCGCGGATGCGCCGCCATTGCGGTAATCAACTTGGGGCTAATTCCTAGAATTAATCCCATAACAGTCGGTGAAAGAAGCGGGGGTAAACCGGCATCCACTAATTTGTCGAAGAGACGGTCGTCGGGTGCTGATAGCGCACCTGCAGTAAAGAGAGCGCGCTTCAGCTCAGTTGAGTTCTTGAAGGAAATGAGTGGCGGCAACACCTGAGATTTTCCAGTTGAGGGCGAGTAATGTACTCACCCTCCCTGCTCCAAGCGACGCGCGAGGATAACGAAGACGTTATCATCGCTGCGCGATGATAACGTCTTCGTTATCCTCGCGCGGACCTTATATGTACGGCCATACCCTCTTAGGTTGGCGAAACGCCAACCAATCTTCAGAGGCCCGCCGACAATGTCGGCGACACCACCGCCACCCACGGGGCCAAGTTTACAACACTTTCTTCAATAGAAAAAGCCGATTCTTGTCGCGGATTCGGTTAAGCCCAAAGGTGGATATCTTTTGAAACCCGAGTCTCGTCACACGGCAAAGCCCCCTCTGCTTAGACACAAGACGGCTTCGGTGGAGGTCGTTAAGCGCGCTAGAGAAACTAGGCGTATTTGAATGCGAATTCTTCTTGTCTTTCCTTACGGCGTTCGCATACTCCTTCCTCAGACGCCCGACAGCAACGGGTTGCAGCACACTCACCAGGAAAAGAAGAGTCAAAGGCCGGTCAGCATCATACATGGAATTCAGTTAGCAAAAAGCTTTCGCCTTCGTTTTTTTGCCTTTACCTCCAAAACGATATCCTTGATCTCATGCCAAATCTCGTTTCGCCTAGAATAGTGAATATAAAAAACTTTTGCGTTATTCTGTTCAGCAGCTTTAACGGGGCCCTCCATGAGGTAGCTCTTCTTCTTGCGGTGGCGTCTGTTAACGAATATCCTCATCTTTCCAGCGATAGATTCTGTCAGGCAAAACATTCCAAGCTCGGCGAAAGATCCTGGACTACAAGGAAAAATGATTATCAAATCTATGCCTTTTTTCTTCGCCAATGCAAATTCATGATCGGCTAAATTCGCAGCGCGGCGCCCAACAGCTTCTGCAAAAGCACGGATCATTTCGCGGTGCTCCCCAATCTTGACCTCACAATGCTTTAATTCATTTTTGAGTTTAGACTTAACGAAGCTGCGTATATCGATGACTTTTCGACCATACGCAGGCTTTTTTTTCATCCCTGGGCCGCACAGGAAAATAGTTACGGGCAATCTGTCCAAACTCCGAACTGTCTCCTTATGTAGACCACTTGTGAAAGGGTCACTGAAAGGCTTTTTCCCATTGAAAGCCAAAGTTAACCTCTAAATGGCAATTTTTGACAATCAAGTGAAGCAGGCCAATTTTATTCACACTCGTTATAACATGTAAATCTTATGGAAGATCATAAATCATGGAGAGAATTAATCGTTATCTTGTTGTTTCCAGAATGTCGAAAATGTGGCGCAAGATGGCCGCCGCCACAATATTGCCTCTCGGGCCATACAGGTGTAAATTATGAGCCATCTGAGTGGTGGAAAGAGTTATTTGATTTCAACATTTCCGGAGGTGAATATGCGTGCATTAGGAAGAATCCTCGGGGTCACTGTTTCGATCGTGCTGGTCGCCGCGACGGCTAATTCCCAGCAAAAGCAGATTTCTGATTCCGCCTATATCGCCCAAGCGCTCTCGGCTGCACCCGCAGCGGTGGCTAAAGAAGCCACCATTGTTCGCATGGATAAAGACGGCAACATGCGCACCCTGCGCGCCGGAAAGAATGAATTCACCTGCATGGTGGCGGGCACGGACAAGATGTGCAATGACCGTAACAGTATGGAATTTATTCACGCCTTGTTGAGTCACACGTCGCCGCCGGACAAGGTCGGGATTTCATACATGCTTGCCGGTGACCAGGGGGCGAGCAATACGGACCCATACGCCACAGCCAAAACCGCGGACAACCATTGGGTCGTTACCGGTCCGCACATCATGATTTTTGGGCCTGCCAGCAAAACGCTCGGTTATACCGAAGCCAAGGACCCTGACCCCAAGAAACCTTACATGATGTGGGCGGGTACGCCTTATGAACACGCCATGGTTCCCGTAGCTGCGGCGAAGTGAAGGTCGTGATGTACACAGATAGGACAACTGCGAACCTCCGGTTCAAATGTGCCTAGCCTGGCAAGAGGGAGACTAATGCCAACCGTCGAATCCATCCTGGCCGACTTGAAAAAGAAGGGCACCGAAAAGACGCGCAAAATATATGCGCGCCATGGCATGGCTACGGACAATATGTTCGGCGTGAGCGTCGCCGACCTTAAAGTCATAGCCAAGAAGATGAAAGGACAGCAGGCTCTTGCGTGCGAGCTCTACGCAACCGGGAATTTGGATGCAATGTATCTGGCCGGGATGGTTGCCGACGGATCCAAAATGACCACACAGGAATTGAACGACTGGGCCGAGGGCACGGCAAATCTACAGATGATATCCGAGTATACAGTTCCCTGGGTTACGGTTGAAAATTCGCACGCCCGGGACCTGGCCATGCAATGGATCAAGTCCAAGAAAGAACATGTCGCATGCTGCGGTTGGTGTGCTTATTCCGGCCTGGTTGCCACACAGCCGGACGAAATTCTAGACCTTAAGGAAATCGAAGGTCTTCTCAGTACGGTGGTGAAGGGAATTCACGGGGCGCAAAATCGCGTTCGCTACACCATGAATGGTTTTATCATTGCGGTCGGAACTTACGTGAAGCCTTTGTTGAAGCAAGCGAAAGCCGCTGCCCGCCAGATGGGCGCTGTTTCAGTGGACGTAGGCGACACGGCCTGCACCGTGCGGCTTGCCTCCGAGCAAATCGAAAAGATGGAGGCCTCCGGCCGCGTAGGTCAGAAGCGAAAAACGATTCGATGCTAAGCCGGAAGCATATTATGCCTTCCCTTCCGGCTCATCCGGCACAACATGAATACACTGCTCCACGACCTTCGTTACGCCATTCGTACCCTGGCGAAAAGCCCTATGTTCACCGCCGCTGCGGTGGTGTCGCTTGCCATCGGCATCGGCGCCAACACAGCCGTTTTCAGCATTGCCAGCGCTTTGCTTCTGCGCCCGCTTCCCTATAAGGATGCCGGCCGCCTGGTGATTCTCTGGAATCGTTCGCCCGGCCTGAACATTGCGCAGGACTGGTTCTCCCCCGCCCAATACCTCGACATCAAAAACGGTCACCACGGTTTCGAGCAGCTCGCCATCGCCATAGGTGGAAATTATAATTTGACCGGCCAGGGCGAGCCGGAGCGAATCGGCGCGGTGCGCGTCTCCACAAATCTTTTTCCCATGCTGGGCGCGCGCGCTGCCCTGGGCAGGTTGTTTGTGACCGCGGAGGATGCCCAAGGCAGCCCCGCCAGCGCCTTGCTCACCTACGGCATGTGGATGCGGCGTTACGGCGGCGACGCGCAAATAGTGGGCCGGTCCATCTCGTTGAACGGTCTTCCCTATCAAGTGGTGGGCATCCTGCCTCAGACGTTTTCGTTGCCGCGTGAAGTCCTGCCCACGCTTTACGGGGCTGACCAACCGGAAATCTTTTTGCCCATCGCGCTCCCGCCCGGCGCTGCCCAAATTCGCACTCACGAAGACTACAACCTGATGGGCAAGCTCAAGCCCGGCGTCTCCGTGGACCAGGCCCAGGCGGAGATGAACATCATCATCGCCCGCCTCCGCCACGATTATCCCGAATCTTATCCGCCGAGCGGTGGGCTCACGTTCAGCATTGTGCCCCTGATGGAGCAAGTGGTGGGTGACGTTCGAGGAACAATTTTCATTTTGCTGGGCGCGGTCGGCTTTGTTCTGCTGATCGCCTGCGCCAACGTCGCCAATCTTCTTCTGGCCCGCGCTGTGAGCCGGCAGAAAGAAATCGCAGTTCGGCGGGCCATGGGCGCCGGCGCGCTGCGCATTGTGGGCCAGTTGCTCACCGAAAGCGTCCTTCTGGCCATTTGTGGAGGAGCTTTCGGCGTGTTGCTTTCCATGTGGGGTGTAAGTTGGATTCTTCTTCTCGGCTCGAGCAGCGTTCCGCGGCTGAACGAGGTCGGCGTCAACGGACAGGTGCTGGCGTTTACCCTGCTCGTTTCCATCTTCTCAGGAATTCTTTTTGGCCTCGCACCGGCCTTTCGTGTCTTGCGCCTCGATCTTTATTCCACGTTGAAAGATGCGAGCCGGGGCTCGGCCGGCGCCAGCACAATTTGGGGCCGTGGAAACAATCTGCGCCGCGTCCTGGTGGTTTCGGGCCTCGCGCTCTCCGTAGTGCTGCTCATCGGGGCCGGATTGCTGATTCGCAGCTTCGGCCGCCTGGAAAAAGTGCCGCCGGGATTCAATCCCCAAAACGTGCTCACCTTCGAGCTGACCATGGCCCATCGCAAGTACGCTGACCCGCCTGCCATCCTGAATACCTACCGACAACTTTTCAATCGTCTGGAAGCTCTACCCGGAGTCACCGCAGCCGGGGGCATCACGGCGCTTCCCCTCAGCCAGGCCTTCGCCTGGACGCCCATCACCGTGGAAGGACGCGATCCGCCCGCGGGCGAGAAGTTCATTAATGCGGATATGCGCGTCGTCAGTGGGCGCTATTTTCAGGCCATGCAGATTCCCCTGCGCCGCGGCCGTTTTTTTAATGAAGACGACACCACCGCCCATCCCCGCGTGGTGATGGTGGACGAGCGCATGGCCGAACAGTTCTGGCCCCATGAGGATGCGGTGGGCAAGCGCATTCACATCGTGGAACTGAAATCCGATGACCCGTGGCAAACCATCGTGGGTGTGGTGGGAAGAGTCAAACAGGATTCACTCGATTCCGATCCGCGCATTGCTTTCTACGCCCCGCAAACTCAGTTTCCGGCGCGCGCCATGACGGTTGTGATGCGCAACGGCGCCGATCCCACCGCGCTGACGGCGGCGGTGAAAAACGAAGTTCGCAGTCTCGACGCCGATCTCCCGCTCTACAACGTGCGCACCATGTCCGAACACGTGAATGAATCACTGGCGCGGCGCCGTTTCTCCATGACGCTTCTCAGCCTCTTTGCCGTGCTGGCGCTGGCCTTGGCCATGGTTGGAATCTACAGCCTCATGGCGTATCTGGTGAACCAGGGCGCGCGCGAAATCGGGATTCGAATCGCGCTGGGTGCAACCGAGCACGATATCCTCAGCCTGGTGGTCGGCAAGGGGCTCACTCTCGCCTTCTACGGAGTGGCTGCCGGACTCGCCGGGGCGTTCGTCCTAACGCGATTCATGCAAAATCTTCTGTTTGGCATTCAGGCCACCGACCCCGTCACATTTATCGCCGTTCCCTTACTGCTGGCGCTCGTGTGCCTGCTCGCGAGTTACATTCCCGCCCGCCGCGCCGCCCGCATCGATCCTGTGGTTTCTCTGCGATCGGAATGAATCTGTACTCGGAAACAATCTTGCAAGCGCAGGTTAGGAGTTTGTTGAAAAAAGATTTCCGGGCTTGTCATTCCGAGTACAGCAAGGAATCTCGCACTGAAAATACAGACAATGCGAGATTCCTCGTCGCCACGAGCTCCTCGGAATGACAATTTAGGCGAGTTTTTCAGTAGCCTTTTGGTGGGCGCTTTGCGGGCGTGTGCGCTTCCCGAAGGAAAATCAATCGGGGTAACGCGAATAGCGGGAGCTTAATCTTGCTGAAAACACCACTTCAGTCCGTCCATTGGCGGGCTTCGATTTTTTGATCTTCGATTCCCTTGGTCGGAATTGGGTCGGGCGCGGCAGGAAGCAGGCGGCCTCTGCGGACGTCGTAGGCTACACCTTGCCAATAAACGCGGCGAGTAAAAAGGCTGGCGGACCAAACCAGGAAACTGAGGGCGTCGCTGATGGGCGCCCACCACCATTTTCCCTTGAGCAACGGATCGTGAAGTCCCCAAGCGCCAACCGTGAACGCAACCGCGAAACGAAGGACCAGGTAAGCGGCGATGAAGCCTGCCGCGAGCGCGAGGGTGGGAGACAAGTCGGCGGCCAGGATTGTCCAAGGCAGTCCTTGGGCAAAAATAAATCCAAAATGCCCCCAGGGTTTCGATTCGCGCGTGACCACCGACCACCGCACCTGGTGCCGGAAATATTCCCTAAAGCTCCGCGATCCACACTCGGTGCAGACGGCGCCATCCACGAATTCCACTCCATAGCCTTGGGCAGCCACACGCCTGCCGAGTTCGTGATCGTCGGCCGCCATGTCCGCGAGTGATTCGAAGCCGCCGATGGCCTCCAAAGCCTGGCGGCGAACGGCCATGGTGGCGCCCAAGGCAAATTTCATGCCCAGCTTCCGCGCCACCAGGGCGCTGGGGATGAACTCGGTGCTCAGGCTCAAAGCTTCAAGCTCTGACCATGGATTGGGAGCAGCCATACCACGATACACACTGGTCGCCGCTCCCAGGCGCGAATCGCTGAACGGCGCGGCGATGCGGCGGAGATAATTTGCGCCTACGCGTGTATCACTGTCGCTTACCACCAGCAGGTCATACTGCGCCACACGCGCCAATCCGCAGAGCTTGGCGACCTTGTTGTTCGCGCCCTGCTCCCGGGTTCCGGTCAGCATCCGGATGCAAACGCCGGGGAAATCCGCCATGATTTTTTTCACCACGGGCACGGCAGCGTCCTGCGGGTGGCTGAATCCAAAAAGGATTTCGAATTGGGGATAGTCCTGGCGGCAGAAGCTGGCGAGGTTTTCATAGGTCTCCCGGTCCAAACCCTTCATAGGTTTCAGCAGGCTCACACCCGGCAGGAAGTCGGCGCGCGCTTGGCTGCCATGGCGGAAAAAATCCCAGCCGCATAACAAAGTGGCGAGATAATAAGCCAGCGGGGCTGCCGCCGCGCATAGAATCAGCCCTCGAATGGAAGCCCAGTGCACGACTATGAATTGACCGAGATTCATTTTGAAATTGAGAAGCCCCCAACCGCTCGGTAGTGTCCGGATTTACATCGCTGGGATCGCGGGCGTCTCGCCCGCTCTTTCCTTATAATTGCATTGCGGGCGAGATGCCCGCGCTCCCGGGAAAATCAGTACACTCCCAACCGGCCCCAGCGGTTGACATCGCCGCTTTTCCCGCTCTTGGAAGGGTGAGCGAAAACGAATTTATCCCATCGCCACCAGCGCGACACCAATGGAAACCAGCGCGATGCCCGCCCAGCGCATCGGGACGAGGCGCTCGCCCAAAAACAATTTGGCGGCCAGTCCTCCCACCACAAAGCTCAACGCGGTGGCGGGAATAACCAAACTGACGTCCGCCCAGGTGAGCAAAGTCAGCAAGGAGAAAAATCCGAGCGCCAGCAAACCCAGGCCCGCCCAAAACCATTTTTGTTTGAGGGCGCGAATTAAAAAAACCAGTAATGCACGCGGAGAAAAATTGTGAACCTCTCCAATTTGCTTCATAGCGTGCGTCACCGCCACTTCCCCGCCCGTGCTGCCCAGGATGACCAGTAGAAGGCACAGTGGGGTTCGCACGCTATTCGAATCCTGTAGTGCGTGCGGGAGTGCGCGTGATCAGCGCCACGCCCAGGCAAATAACGGCCACCCCCACCCATCGAACCGGCGTCACAACTTCGCCCAGCCACCAATGGCTGAGCAAGGGCGCCAGGGCGTAACTGACTGCGGCCGCCGGCGCTACAAAACTGTAATCCGCCCAGGAAAGAACCAGCATGAAGGAGGCCAGAAAGATCAGCAGGCTGCCGATGCCGAGCCACACCCAGGGGCTGGAGAACGCCCTTTCAAACAGTGCGGCCAGCGCCGGCGGCGACCAGGCGCGCGCTTCACCAATCTGCTTCATGCCCTTGCCCAGCAGCACGTTGCCCGCGGAGGCAAACACCACAATGGGGACCAGCAGCACCAGAGTTTTAATTTGAAGGGCGCTTCGAACCGGCATGATGGCGGTCCTAATCCCGCCGCGCGCCGGGCAGGGCCGGAACCGAAACCGCCACCGGCCGGCTGGGAGATTTGCGCGCATAACGCCAGCGTTCTGCCCGCAGGCTCAGGAATTCCGCTCCTTCGTGGAGCAGGCGCTTGCGCTCGGCGCCATCCCACAGAGCATGACGCACAATGCGCCAGATCACGCGCGGGCGGAAATAATAGGCATCGTAAAAGCGGTTGACGGCCCCCATCATTTCCTGCCGGCTCAAGCCGGGATATTCGATGTGGGGAAGCTGATGCCCGCCCGCGTCGGCGACAGCTTCCGAAGCGAGAAAGCCGCTGCTCTGTACCAGGCTGTGCAGCTCCGTGCCCGGAAGGGCGTGGGCGATGGAAACCTGAATGGTTTCCGTATCAAGTTCTTTGGCGAAATCGATGGTGCGCGCGATGGTCTCCCTGGTCTCGCCCGGCAGTCCGATGATGAAATCGCCGTGAATTTCAATGCCCACCTTCTTGCAATTGCCGGCAAACGTTCGCGCCATTTCCACCGTGGCGCCTTTCTTGATGTTCTTGAGGATTTGCGGATCGCCGGATTCGAATCCCACCACGAACTTGCGCGCGCCCGCATCCGCCATGGCTTTCAGCGTGTCGTAATCGCCGTGCACGCGGCAGTTGCAGGACCATCGAAATCCGAGGGGCTTGAATTTGCGGCACAAATCCAGCACGCGGTCCTTGCGAATGTTGAAAGTGTCGTCATCGAAAAAAAACTCTTTGGCCTGGGGAAAATATTTGAGCGCCCGGCTGACCTCTGCCACCACATTGTCAGTGGAACGAACGCGCCAATCGTGGCCGGAAAGGGTCTGCGGCCAGAGGCAAAACGTGCACAACGCCGGGCACCCGCGGCTGGTGTAAAACGAAACGTACGGGTACTGGAGAAACGGCATGTTGTAGTTCTCAATCACCAGATCGCGTTTGTAGACCTCGGTGGCAAAAGGCAGCCGGTCCAATTCTTCCGTGGTCAAGGGAGGCTTGGAGGGATTGTGAACCACGGCGCCATCGCGGCGATAACTTACGCCCGCAATTTCCTCCAGCTTCTTCCCCTGTGCATACTCCACCACGGGGTGATCGAATTCACCCCGCACCACAAAATCGATGTCGGCGCCGGCCATTAAACTTTCGGCAGGACGCACCTGGACGGGAGGACCGACGAAGGCGATCTTCAAATCGGGCTTTGCCTCTTTCATCGAGCGCACGATTCGGAGATCGCTTTCAAATCCGACGGTGGAAGTGAAGAGCACAAGGAAGTCATAATCGCGGGCAATTTGGACGGTCTGCGCCGGAGTTAGGTGCAGCGGCGGCGCATCCAGCAGGCGGCTGCCCTCCAGCATGCCGGCCGCGTAAGCCAGCCAGGTGGGGTACCAGAATGCTTCGGCCTCTCTTGCCGCTTGCCACCGCGAACCCGCGCCCCCGTCAAACTTATCGAAGCTGGGCGGATTCAGCAACAGCGTTTTCATGACGGAAGCCATCGCCACCTCCCGGAAATTCGGAAATCGAATTCAACCATAAATGAATTGTGACCTGGCCGCACTCCAGTTTTTATTCTACTCCGAAACTTGGGCCGTGGCGGCGCAATGATGGAGCCGACCGCAGCACCGACGCCGAATAACGCTAAGGTTTTTCCTCCTGATCGTCCGGCACGCCCATTTTGCTGAGGCGGTAACGGAGCGCGTTGCGAGAGAGGCCAAGCAGGCGCGCGGCCTGGCTCTTGTTGCCGTTGGAGCGGCGCATAGCCTCTTTGATGATCTCGTCTTCAAATTGTTCGAGCGTCTGCCCCTCCGGGATGAACGCTCCTAAGGGTCCGCCGGCGGCCGTGGCGACTCCGGGCAGGGCATGATCCAGGCGAATATCGGGCGCGTCCAGAACCGTGCCGGTGGAAAGCGCCACCGCGCGCTCAATGATGTTCTCGAGCTCGCGAACGTTTCCGGGCCAGTGGAATTCCATCAAGACGCGCTGCGCCGCCGCCGTGATGCCGGTAACCGGCTTGGCGGCATCGCGCGCGAAGCGCCCCACAAAAAATTCCGCCAGGTAAGGAATGTCCTCCTTATGCTCGCGCAGAGGCGGGATGGAAATGGGCACCACGTTCAGGCGATAGAAAAGGTCTTCGCGAAAAGTGCCCTGCTCGAGAGCGGCGCGCAGGTCCTGATTGGTGGCGGCCACCACGCGCACATCCACTTTTAAAGTTTTGGTTCCCCCCAGGCGTTCGAATTCGCGCTCCTGGAGCACCCGCAACAACTTCACCTGGGTGGCGGCCGGCACGTCGCCGATTTCATCCAGAAAGATCGTGCCTTTATCGGCCAGCTCGAATTTCCCCGGCTTGGCGGCGATAGCTCCGGTGAAGGCGCCTTTTTCAAATCCGAACAATTCGCTTTCCAGCAAATTTTCAGGAATGGCCGTGCTGTTAATTTTGATGAATGGCCCCGAAGCGCGGCGCGAGTGCTGGTGGATGGCGCGCGCGATCAGGTCCTTGCCCACTCCGCTTTCGCCGCCCAGGAGCACGGTTGAATTGGAAGGCGCCACGCGCTCCACCATGGCCAGCACCTCCTGCATTTTCGGACTGCGCGCAATGATGTTCTTGAATTCGTAGCGATGGCCGAGCGCCTCGCGCAAGTCGCGGTTTTCCTCGCGCAGGCGGCTGACGTCCAGCTCCTTGTGCGCGATCATTTTGATTTCATCGAGCGAAAAGGGCTTAAGCACATAGTCGCTTGCGCCCGCCTTCATGGCCTCCACGGCGGTTTCCACGGTTCCGTAAGCGGTCATCACCACCGCGGGGATGGAGGCGTTGGTGCGCTTGATCGCCTGCAAAAACTCCAGGCCGTTCATGCCCGGAAGTTTCAAATCCGTAATCACCAGGTCAATCGGCTCTTGAGTTAGAATTTTTAATCCCGCCTCGGCATTGGAAGCGGACCGCGTGGCAAAGTTTTCCTCCGCCAGGCTCAATTCAAGCAAGCGCAACATTTTCGGTTCGTCTTCGACGATCAATATAGTCGCCATAGCGCAATTAGAAACTGGAAATTGGAAAATGGAAATTAGAAATTGGAATTCATGAGTCGGCGTCTTCACATCGTTTTCTTGCCAGGGTTGATCGGAGGTATCCATTAAGCAAACGGCAGACGGTTTGAGCGAGAGCATCCACTCGTTTGCCCACTTCCAGGGTCACGTATCCCTCGTCAACACACGTAGTTAAGTGGTCGCGCAATTCAAACAGCGAACCACGGGCTTGCCGGCACATTTGCGCATTCTCTTGGTATCCGAAACGTCCAAAGCCTTCAGCTATGTTTGCCGTCACCGAGGTGGCCGCTCGCCGAAGTTGGCTCGCCAACCCAAACTTCTCACAGTCCGGGAGGCCCTTTGAGAGTAAATAGAATTCGTGCCTGAGTTCACGCGCGAACTTCCAAACCTCGAGGTCTTTGAAATCCCTGATGGGGCCAGTGGTCTCTTTTTGTCCTTCTATCATGGTGCTTAACCTTCAATTCTCTTGCTACCAATTTCCAATTTCCATTTTCCAGTTTCCTTATTGTAAAGGCAAGAATACCCTAAAACACGTTCCTTTCCCTTCTCCACTTTGCGGGTTTGCCAGGCGAATCCAGCCGCGGTGGTCGTCTACAATTTTAGACACAATGGAAAGACCCAGGCCGGTGCCCGTTTTTTTGGTGGTGAAAAACGGGTTGAAAATCTGTTCCCTGATGTCCGCCGGGATGCCCGGCCCGTCGTCTTCAATTTCTATCAAGACCCCTTGCCGCGAACCCTCAGGAGTCCCGGAAGAGTTGTTACTTTTGGAAATGGCCACGCGAATGTGACCGCCGCCATCGGCCAGAGCATCATACGCGTTCAGAAAAACATTGGTGAAAACCTGCTCGCATAGTTCAGCATCCACGGGGACGGCAGGCAGGTTGGAGGCGTATTGGCGCTCAATTACCACGGGAGCGTCCGGCCAGCGGTCGTGAACGGCTTTGAGGGAACGGTCGACCAGCGCCGGAATGTCTTGCGGGAGTTTATCCAGTTTCGATGGCCGGGCAAAATCGAGAAATCGGGTAACGAGAGCATTGAGCCGGTTTACTTCGCTGGAAATATTCCCGGCGAGTTCACTGTTGAGCGGCTCGCCCGACTTCAAATTCTTGCTCAGCATTTCGGCGGACCCTTTGATCACCCCCAGAGGGTTGCGGATCTCGTGCGCCATTCCGGCGGAAAGCTGGCCCAGGGCCGCCAGTCGTTCGGTGCGGCGTGCCTCCGCCTGCGCCTCTTCCAGCCGGCGATTGGTCTCCGCCAGAGTTTCGGCGAGAGATTGATAACGCTGTGCCTGCCGTCGGCTCTCCAGGACAAACCGGTTTACCACCACCGCGGCCAGGAAGAAAAAAAGGTTGCGGATGGCCAGCTCAGTCAGGTCCACTTCGTAGGCGAGTGAAGAGAAAATGTTACTCAGGCCGCCGGGCGCGCCTGTCTCGGGCTGGGAGTAGATTTGTAGGTATGGAAACAAATGGGAGCAGTAGGCAAGCGAGGCGAGGCCAGTCCACAAGAGCGTTGCCAGGGCGCCAAAATCCATCGCCGCGGTAATGACGGGAAGATAGTAAATTGGATAGTAGCTGCTGTTCATCCCGCCGGTGTGGCTGACGAGAAGCGTGGCCAACAGAATTTTCACCAAAACGCTGTAGGCGGGTCCGCGCGGTCCGGCCAGGCGGATGAATTGCCGCTCAAGAATTTGGAACACACCGATGCCGAGCAGGGTGAGTTGTTTGTGGACTTCAAGAATGGGGTCAAGCACCGCCAGGCCCGTCAGGAACACGAGCCACACCAGGTCAACCCATGCAAAGTTGAGTGGTTCCCGCTTGATCATAGCGCGTGTACAGGTTACAGGGGATGCTCGGAGGAGGCAAGATGAGCTTACTTGCGCGAGGGGCGGGGCCCGCAGGCCAGGGCCGCTTGTATTTCAGGTTCCGAGCCGATTCCCATGGAAAACGGAAATTGGAAGATGGAAAATAGAAACTGGCGATCAGAAATTTCAAATTTGAGAATTGAAATTGAAAGATGGAATTTGAAATATCCTGGCCCAAGGCTAAAGGTCTATTTCCTAATTTCCAGTTTCCAGTTTTCATTCTCACTTTCCAAACGTCATTCCCAGTTGCCAGAACAAAAACTCAAGCTCGTCCGCGGCCTGGTCCACTCGCTTCGTCACCGGCATGCCGCCCTGGGAATGGCCCGCCTCGGTATCATAACGGAGTAGCACGGGGCGGTCCGAGCCGGAGGAGGCCTGAAGCAGCGCGGCCATCTTGCGGGCGTGCAAGGGTGCGACGCGTGTATCGAAATCCCCGCTCACCAGCAGCACGGCAGGATATTTCGCACCCGGCGTCACATGATGATAAGGGGAGTATGCGTAAAGCCACTTGAATTGCGCAGGGTCATCGGAAGAGCCGTACTCCGGCACCCAGTAGCGGGCCACCAGGAATTTCTGGTAGCGAATCATGTCCAACAGCGGGAAGGCGCAGACGACGGCGCGAAAAAGTTCCGGCCGCTGGGTGAGCGCAGCGCCCACCAGCAATCCGCCGTTGCTGCCGCCCTCGATCGCCAGATGGGCAGGACTGGTATAGCCGTTCCGGGTCAACCATTCCGCCGCGGCAATGAAGTCATCAAACACATTTTGTTTTTTGTCGAGCATTCCCGCCTTGTGCCAGGCCTCACCGAATTCCCCGCCTCCGCGCAAGTTGGCGTCCGCAAAAACGCCGCCCTGCTCCGCCCACAGTGCAGCCGTCTCAGAAAAATAGGGCGTCTCACTGGCATCGAAGCCGCCATAACCGGTCAACAAAGTGGGATTGGATCCGTCAAGCTTGGTCCCTTTAAGGTAAAGCAGGAACATAGGCACGCGCGTTCCGTCCTTCGATTCGTACCATACCTGTTTCACTTCGAATTTCTCACTTTGGATCGGCACGCGGAGCCGCGCCCAGACTGTTTGATTTCCGGTGGCCACATCGTAGCGGTAGATGGTGGAAGGCACGGCGAACGAGGTGAAACTGTAAAAGGCTTCCGGACTTGACCACCGGCCGTTGACACCGCCCGCCGAACCGATGGTGGGCAGTTCGACACTGCGAATATGCCGGCCCGTGGGCTCAAACACTTCCATTTTCGTGCTGGCGTTCTCGGTATAATCCACCACCAGCTTGCCGCCCACCAGGGCCACTGACTCGATGACGGCGTTCCCTTCTGGAATCACTTCGCGCCAATGCTCCCGCGCCGGATTTTTCAAGTCCACGGCCAGCACCCGGCCCTTGGGCGCCTTCCAGTCAGTCTGCATGAAAATCTGGCCGCCCCCGACGTCCCCAACAAATCTCGCCGTAATATCGTTCACCACCGGCTTGGGCGGTTCGTGTGAAAGCAAATCCTGGTAATAAATTTCCACGTGGTCCCCGGCCGCGCCGTGGAAAACGTGGATGAGCAGGTAGCGCCCGTCATCCGAAAGACTTACCCCAATGATGATTTCCGGGCCGTAACCTTTTCCAAAAATCTGCGGGTCCTTCGCCGGGTCCGTTCCCATGGCGTGGTAATAAACGCGCGGACCCTCCGGATCGTTGCGCGAATAATAGACGCCGGATTTGTCCGGCGCCGTGGATACGCCGAAATATCGCGCTTTGGGCAGAACGTCGGGCAGGTCGCGTCGCGCGTCCACGTCAAAAAAACGAACCGACGTCTCGTCTTCCCCACCGCGGCGGAGAGCATAGGCAATTTCAGTCCCGTCTTTCGAAACATCCTCCAGACCCACGGAAATGGATTTATCCGGACTCATGGGATTGGGATCGATCAAAACTTCATCAAGTCCCGAAAGTCCTTTCCGGATACAGAGAACGGCCTGGTCCTGGTCGGCGGCCCTTTTTCTGAAAAAGTAGCGGCCGTTTTTTTCCGTAGGAGTACCGATGGTGTCGATCTTCATCAGTTCAGTCAGACGTCCCCGCAGCGCGTCCCTTCCCGCCCACGCGTCCAGCTGCGAGTGGGTATAATCGTTTTGCGACTTGATCCACGCGCGCGTCTCCGGACTTTCCTGATCTTCCAACCATCGATACGGGTCGGCGATTGCGACGCCGTGGAGCGTATCCACCACATCGTCTTTCCTTGTCTTGGGAGGCCCCTGCGCATCCGCCGCCGGCGCCGCGGCAACCCAAACGCAGACTGCCCACAGCGCCATGACCAGCCCGCATGATTTGCAGGAATGATCATTCTGATGGGTTTGAAATGAATGCAACAACATTGGTGATCCCCTTTTCTTAAATTGAAGATCCTCGCGCGGCTGGGTGAGGAAGGTTAACATGCGATCACCTCAAAAGGCGTTGCCTGAGGCCGGAATTTGCCGCCCGCGGCAGGTTGCGTCCGGTTATGATTCGGTGAAATTAATTACCACAGGCTTGTCGCGGAATCCACGGGTTTTGATGAGGAGGAGCGCGACACCCAGAACAAACCAGACCGCGCCAACTTCCTTCGCAATCGGATTAAGATTCCACCAAATGTAGGCGCAAAATACGAATCCAAAAAGTGGCAGAAGCGCATCCACGAAAGGCCTCTTTTTTCTTCCGGGCTGCCCCAGCACAATGAATTGCCAGAAGGTGGCGAAGTTGACGCCCATAAAAGCCAGGAAGGCGCCGAAGTTCAGGGTTTCACCCGCATGTTCGTAAGCATTGCCAATATAGTTAAGGGCGATGGCGCCGGCAAATGTCACCGCGCCAATCAGAAGGATGCTGTAACTGGGCGTGCTGGTTTTAGAGCTGAGATGTCCGAAGATTTTTCGCGGCAGCACGTTATCCCGGCCCATTCCAAACAGGAGTCGCGCCGCTCCCAGGCCGCCCGTCAGCGCGCTGCCGAAGGCCGCCAGGATAAGAATAGCGCCCATGCCGTGGAACAGCAGCAACCCGCCAACCTGCCGGCAAATATCCATAAAGGCGGATTCCAGGCTCGGAAAACTATGCCAGTTGGGCTGGACGAGCGCGCCCAGGTAAACCTCAAGAGCGCTGATAACTCCGGCGAATACGCAGGTCAGCACGCAAGCCAGCAATACATTCCGCTTGGGGTTCACCACTTCTTCGGAAAGAGTGGTGACGCCGTCAAAGCCGATATAGGTAAGGGCGGCAAAGGAGGTGGCCGTCATCACCGTGGGCCATTTGAAAGTCTTAGGGTCGTAAAGCGGCAGGGTGGAGGCAACGCCCGACCATCCGTTCGCCGCGATCAAGTATTTCAAGGCTAGAAAAATAAAAAGCGCAACTACGATAAACATAAAAAACAGCAGAATTTTGTTGGCCACGGCGCTGGTCTTGACCCCGCGCAAATTCAAATAGGTCACGATGCCCGCGATGACCGCCGCCCAGGCAACAAAAGGGATTTGCGGGATGTGGTAATCGAGATAGCGGTCGTGAAGCGTAATGGAAATCCAAACGGTGTTGATGACGGGTTGAAGAATATAGTCCAGGATCATCGCCCAGCCCGCCAGGAATCCCAAATGTGGATTCAGCCCGCGCCCCACATACGTGTACGCGGAACCGGCCGCCGGATACAACGCCGCCATGCGCCCATAACTGAAGGCCGTGATCAACATCGCGCCCATGGCGATGAAAATGGTCATCAAAAAATGCCCGTCGGATAGTTTTTGCGCCACGCCATAAAGAGGCACGGGCGCAATCGGCTGGATCAGGACGATGCCGTAGAAGATAAGATCCCAAAGCGTCAGGACCCGCCGCAGGTGCGGCTGGGTGGCAGCCGAATTGGCCGGAATCGAATTTTGAGAATCCGCCATAGGTTGTGAGTGCGCGGCCATGGGCGGCGCAGCGTCGCGAAGTATCTCACGCCCGGGAAAAAAGTGGAATGGAATATTCCTTGCAATGCCCTGACTTGCATTGCGGAGAGCACGCCACGATTGCCAGCCCGGCGAGTCCACGCTACAATCAAAGCTCATGGGTTCCGACCTGATCCAGATCGATGTATCGCGCTCGCACGTGTCCCGTCCGGACTGGTTGAAAGTTCGCCTGCCGGGCGGAGACAATTATCACGAACTGAAGCAATTGCTGCGCGGGCATGATTTGCACACCGTGTGTGAGAGCGCACGCTGCCCGAATATCGCCGAGTGCTGGTCTCATCGCACGGCTACGTTTATGATCCTGGGCGACCTCTGCACCCGCCGCTGCGCCTTCTGCGCCGTCCCCAAAGGAATGCCGTCCGAAGTCGATTGGGCAGAACCGGATCGGGTGGCGGACGCCGCCCGCCAAATGGGTTTGAAATATGTGGTGGTCACCTCTGTCGATCGAGATGACCAGCCGGACGGCGGAGCCAAAGTTTTTGCCCTGACCATTGCCGCGCTGCGCCGTCAAATTCCCGATTGCAAAGTGGAAGTATTGATTCCCGATTTTCACGGCTCGGACGAAGCTTTGGAAATTGTTCTGCGCGCGCGGCCCGACGTCCTGAACCATAACATTGAAACGGTGCCGCGGCTCTATCCCGTGGCCCGGCGCGGCTCGCACTACCAGCGATCCTTGCGCCTGCTCCAACATGCCCGCGAACTCTCACCCTCCGTCCCCACAAAATCCGGACTGATGGCGGGCCTGGGGGAAACGTACGACGAAATTTGCTCGGTGCTGGCTGACCTGAGCGCGGCCGGAGTGGGCATCGTCACCATTGGACAATACCTTCGCCCCTCCGGCGATCAATTGCCCGTATCGCGCTTCTATTCCCCCGAGGAATTCACCGCCCTCAAACACGAGGGGATGCGCCTCGGCATCCGCCACGTTGAGTCCGGCCCGCTGGTTCGCAGCTCCTACCACGCCCACGAACAAACCGCGGCTTTGAAGTATTGAGTGATTTTGCGATTGAGTGATCGCGCGATTGAATGATTCTGTGATTGAAGAATTTTCCCGCCTGCGGCAAGTGGAAAATAGAAATTGGTAAATGGAAACTGGAAACTGGTAAATGGAAACTCGAAACTGAAAGACAACTCTTGGCGCGAAAAACTGGATTAATGCCTCCCCTCGGTCGCCCCGGCGACAGAGGGGCCGGGGGTGAGGGGTTTGTCACCTTCTCAAATCTCCCTTTGTATGGCCCCGCCAGCCATTTTCAATTTTCCAATTTCCATTTTCCATCTTCACCGGTTGTGCAGCCGGGTCAGCGCTTCCTGCGCGGCGCGATGCAGGGCTTTCCCGACTTCCGAGGTATTGCCCTCCGATTCCGTAAGCACTTCGTGATACGCCGCCTCACCTTCCTGCGCGTGGCCCAGCCGGGCCTGGAGCGTTCCGGCCAAAAGCTTCCAGAGCAGGTTGTGGGGATACTCCTGGGCGAGTTCCTGAAAACGTTGCAGTGACTTCGCATATTGCGCTTCACTGGGGCGCGAGAAATTCTTGGCCAGATAAAACTTGGCTTCGCCGCGAACCAAATCGCCTTTTTCGGCCGCGTTTTGGAGTTGACTGAGCCCCCGTTCCCTGCTCCCTCCGGGAAGTCCGACAAGGAATTTCAGCATTTTGACGATCGCAGGGAGCGTATCGACAAAATAATTGTAAAGCCCCAGTCCGGCGTCAGCATCCACCAGGGTGGAGTCCGCCTCCCGGGCGGAGAGAAGGAGCGCGCGCATTTTTTTGGCCGCACGGGCGGTGGCAAGATCATTGTCGTGCAGCCCGAAAAAACGGGCGCGCAGGGCGTAGGCCAGGCCTTCGAATAATTCGTTGCGGGCCACATCCTGGTGGTCATGGATTCGCGCCCGAGCTTTGCTTAAGGTCAGTTCGATAAGTTCCTGGAAATGCGAATCGTAAGGCGAAGAGCTTGAAATAAGCACATCAAAAACATCAGGGTCCACCAGGTCGGCGGTGGTCAGGTAAATCTTCCACCAAGTCGCATCCGCATCCAAAAGGTAGCCCAGTGGAGAATCCGGATTTTGCGACTCGATGGCATGGAAAGTTTTGAGCGCCTCATCCGGATCCCCGTTCATGAGCGCGTCCAAACCTGGTTGGGCGGCCGCGCATTCTTCACACACAATCGTTTTCTGGCCGAAGGCGGCGGGGGAAGTCCCAAAGCAGGGAGCGGCCGCGAATGTCGCGGCGTAAATAGACAATGCCAGAAGTGTGATTGGTCCCCGATTTCCAACCGAAGAGAGGTGGTTCATGTGTCCTTCCTTTCCAGCTTTCGATTTCCGCGGCCGCCGCCGATGCCGCCCCGCTTACTCCAGGGTTTTATCATCCGGGTGGCGCCGCACGTAGCCATCGTGCGCCGCGCGGTACACGGCGTGTTCCGTCTCAGTGACCACACCTCTTGTCTCCTGCACCACCTCACGGTAATGCGCGTCGCCATCCCGGGTTTCCCCCAGACGGCATTGCATTTCCGCAGACAAGAGTTTCCAAAGCGGATTGTGGGGATAGTCGCGCGCCAGGTTCTGGAATAGTTCCAGGGATTTCCTGAATTTCTTTTCGCCGTCGCCGGAATAGTTTTTAGCCAGATAGAACTGCGCTTCGCCGCGGAGCAAGTCTCCGTTTTCGATCACCTGTTGAATCTGGCGAATACCCAAATCCTTGTCGCCCGCCGGAACGTTTCCAATCACTCTCAGAAATTTCATGGCGGGCGGCAGCGTATCAATAAAATAGTTGTAGTTGCCGAGGCCGAGGTAGGCGTCGGCCAAATGCGGATCCAACTTCAAAGCCGCCATCAGGTAGGTGCGCATTTTTTTGCCGGATCGCACCGCCGGAAGATCTTTCCCGCGCAAACCCGCCAATCGAGCCTCCAGGGCGTAGGCCATGCCTTCATAGAGGTTGTTGCGCGCGACGTCTTCCTGCGCCTTGATGTGAGCTTCGGAGCGGGCGATGGCCACGACGAGCAGGTCTGAAAAATGCGAATCGAGCGGCGAGCTAGCCTGTTTGGCAACATCAAAAACATCGGGGTCGAGCAGGTCGGCCGTGGTGTAATAAATCTTCCACCAGATGGTTTGGGCCTCGAGCAGGTAGCCCAGGGCCGATTGCGGATCGCTTTGCTGGACTTGCCGGAAAATCCTGATGGCTCCGTCGGTGTCGCCCTCCATCAGCAATTCGACGCCGCGCCGGCTTTGTTCGCGGTCTTCAGAGTCACGCTCGGCGGCGCTCGAAGGCGTTGCGCCGCTCTTCGCCGCCTGACCCGTGAAGATAAGAATTATGAGCGCCAAAGCCGCCGCAATGGCGGGCGCGCGTTTTCTCAAATTAAGGTGACCGTTTCTTGGCACGCTTGGTTTCACTCAATCATCGGGCGCCGCGCATTAAATTGCCCGGCGCAATTGCCAGCTGTCTAGGGTAACTGGGCAGCTTGGTGTTGCAGCGGCGAGTTGCGGGGACCCCAGGCCTTGCTTTGGGGCTCGCCATGTGGGGTCCCCATGCCGCCTCTACGTCAAACTGACTCACTACCTTGTCTATGACCTGGCTGTTTCCAGGGCGTGGCCCGCTCGCGGTCTCAGGATTCTATTCTCCAGACACCGAACGAACTCATACATCACCCGGCACTCCAGGGCGAAGGCTGGGAAACCGAGATAACCCAGAATGGGCATTTCGAAAATCTTCGATCCCTGGCCAATGGGAAAAACGTAAAGCCATTTTGCCGCGGCCCAGAAATTCCAGAACTCCCAAAAGATTCCGCAAACCGCCCCCGCCAGAAGGAATTCCCAAAGGGTCGAGGTCTCGCCTTGCTCAAACTCAAGCAAGAACGACGGCGCTTTCCAGTGACGAAGCACCGGATCGAGCAGCAGGATGAATCCGAGCCAAACGGCGCCAAACAAATACTGCCCGGTGTGAGCCGGAACCAGAACCGGCACGGTCACCAGCAGCAGACCGCATAAACCTATGCTCACCCGGCTGAATCGGCTGAGGGCCCACGGTCGGCTTTGGCCACGATGAAAAATACCCAGGGCCCGAACCAGATCGGCGGTCTCGAAAATCGCCGGCCAGATGGTGGCGAACGACCATGCGTATCCCAAGCCGCTGAGCCAGGGACTGGCGGGCAATCCCACGTAAGCCCAGTTTTCGAGCCGCAGGTTGTAAGCTTCAAAAATCAGCCACAAAGGAACGGACGAGGAGACCAGCAGCCAGAATCGCCGTGGCGTGGAGGATATAATTGAGTGCCCCGCCAGAGTCCAGACCATTCCATCAACCAGCAGCAGATATCCCGTCCAAACAATCGGGGTGAAAAATATCGCCGGCTCGTTCGAACTCAACCAGCCTTGCGTGTGCAGGACCAGGTAAACCTCAGCCAGAAGGATTACACCCAACCCTGCCCAGCCCCGCTGGGACATAGCTCGCCGGGGCGCGCGGAAATATTTCACCGCTAGAAAAAGCAGGGTGAGGACGAGCGCGAGAATTCCCGCCGCAATGTGGTGATCCATAGTTTGGACCTGCAATTAAAAAATAATCGCCCAGAAAAGAATAGCCGACGTGTAAAGAAAATTGCAAACCGGGAGTTTGCGCACTGGTCTTCGGTTCATTTCGGCGCGCCTTCGATTGAAGAACCCAATTGACAGGTCATGCAGAGACGGGATATTGTCCCCGAAAAGTTGAAGGAGGAATAATCATGCGAAGGTTTATTTCGACCGCTCTAAGTTTGGCCGCAGCCACGGCATTATTGCTGGCGGGCAGTTCATATTTTGGGGGTTCGCAGAATGAGGGTCACTCCGAGGCGACGACTCCGGGAGGGTGGAAAATCCACGACCGCAACCGCCCGCAGCCAACGGTGATCACGCCCGGCGAGTGCAGCACTCAGGAGCATGCAGGCGCGCCACCGTCCGACGCCATCGTGCTCTTCAACGGACACGACCTGAACAATTGGGAAAGCATCAGCGGCGGCCCGGCAGACTGGACGGTGGGCGACGGGTATTTTGCGACCAAACCCAAGACGGGAAACATCCGCACCAAAGCTAGTTATGGCGACTGCCAGCTCCACGTGGAATACATGCCGCCCGATCCTCCCCATGGCGAAGACCAGGACCGCGGCAACAGCGGCGTGTTCCTGCACAGCCTGTATGAAGTTCAGGTGCTCGATTCCTACCACAGCATCACCTATCCCGACGGGCAGGCCGCCGCGGTTTATGGCGAATATCCGCCTCTCGTCAACGCCTGCCGCCCTCCGGGCAAGTGGACCACTTACGACATCATTTTCCACGGCCCGCGCTTTGATGCGGACGGCAAGCTCACCCGCGCCGCCACTATGACGGTGCTGCACAACGGCGTGCTCGTCCAGGACCACGTGACGCTCACCGGTCCCACCGAACACATGAAGCGCCTGCCATATAAAGCGACGCCGGATAAACTTCCACTCATGCTTCAGGATCACAATCATCCAGTGCGCTATCGGAATTTATGGATTCGGGAGTTGGGTGAGGGAAAGTAGCCGAGGGTGCTAGAGAACTATGGAGCGGATTTCCTGGCTACATATTTAACGCGATCGATGCCCTTAGAGTCTGCGTCTTGCGTCCAGACATCAGCGTCATAGGCTCGCGCCGTAGCCAGAATGATACTGTCGGCCAGAAGGAGTTTTAGGGTAAGGCTCACTCGCGCGGCAGTGGATTCGAGGACTTTTCCCAAGTTTATTCACGATCCATGCCCCGGTCTACGGTTGTGTCTATACCTTTGAGGAATCCCCGCATCTCCTTCATCGGCCGAATTGGAATTAGGCGCGCGATTCCGTCGTGTACGGCTACCTGTAACTTTTGCCCCGGACAAATCCGCAAAGATTCGCGAACTTTGAGAGGGATCGTAGTCTGAAACCTTGCAGAGACTCTGACCGCTTTCATGTGGATTTCCTCTTACGAGCATCACACGCCGCTTACCCAATCTATCATGCTGAAGCGAGAATTATAAAAGTCCGATTGTGAAACGGTGTCTGGAGCGAGGATTAAGCGAAAAGGGTTTCGTGAGCGACTCTCAGGAAAATTTATCGGTGCGGGAACGCGCTGTCCAATGCCAGATTCAATTCCAGCACATTCACCCGGGGCTCGCCCAGGAATCCAAGCTGGCGTTCTTGAATATGGCTGGCGACAAGCTCATTTATTTTATCGGGCGTGACGCCGCGCGCTTTGGCAATGCGTGCCGCCTGCGCCGAAGCTGAGGCCGGGCTGATGTCCGGGTCGAGCCCGCTGGCCGAGGCCGTGACCAAATCCGCCGGGAGCGGTCCTTTGAAGTCCGGATTCTCCTGGCGGAATTTATCCACCGAAGCTTTGACGCGGTCGATCAATTTTTGATTGGTGGGCCCGTAGTTGGATCCCGACGAAGCGGTCGGGTCGTAACCGTTGCCCGCCGCCGACGGCCGCGGCTGGAAATATTCGGGCTTGGCAAAACTCTGGCCAATCAGGGACGAGCCCACCACCTGGCCATTCGAGCTCACCAGGCTGCCATTGGCTTGGGCGGGAAATAACAACTGGCACAGCGCGGTCACAACACCGGGATACACGAGTCCGGTGAGAACTGTGAACACAACCATCATTCGTAAAGCGGGCCCCATTTGTTTGAGCATGAATAAATTCCTTTCGAACAAAATCAGAAATTAGAAATCAGAACCCCGCCCATTCCAGAATGTTTCCAGCAAGTGAATTCCAATTCTGCCTTCTGCTTTCTGCTTTCTGCCTTCTCATGCCAGGTGCATCCACACCAACAGCCAATCGATGGCCCAGATGCCCGGAAATGGTGCAATGATTCCGCCCACTCCGTAAATAAGTAAATTACGGCGCAAGAGGCTGGCAGCGCCTTGGGGCCGATACTTAACCCCCCGCAGGGCCAGCGGCACGAGCGCGATGATAATCAGCGCGTTAAAAATCACGGCGGCCAGCACCGCGCTCTGTGACGTGTGCAGTTGCATAATGTTCAACGCCTTCAAAGCCGGGTAGGTGGTCATAAACATGGCCGGGATGATGGCGAAATATTTGGCCACGTCGTTGGCGATGGAAAAAGTGGTGAGCGCGCCGCGCGTGATCAACAATTGTTTGCCGATGGCCACCACGTCCACCAGCTTGGTGGGATTGCTGTCCAAATCCACCATGTTGCCGGCCTCTTTGGCCGCCGAAGTTCCGGTGTTCATGGCCAGGCCCACGTCGGCCTGGGCCAGCGCGGGAGCGTCATTGGTGCCGTCGCCGGTCATGGCCACCAGCCGGCCGTCGGCCTGTTCCTTCTTGATGTAGTCCATCTTGTCTTTGGGAGTGGCCTGGGCGAGGAAGTCGTCCACGCCCGCTTCCTGGGCGATGGCTGCGGCCGTCAAGGGATTATCGCCGGTAATCATCACGGAGCGAATCCCCATGGCGCGCAGTTGCGCCAGCCGGTCGCGCATTCCGCCTTTTACGATATCCTTCAGGTGGACGAGCCCGAGCACTCGCGGTCCATCCGCCACGGCCAGTGGGGTGCCGCCCGAGCGCGAGATCATGTCGGATTTTTCTTTAAAGGAAGGAGGCACGGCGCCGCCCTCCTCGCTGACGAATTTCAAAATAGCTTCCGTCGCCCCTTTGCGCAGGTGGCGGCCGTCCAGATCCACGCCGCTCATGCGGGTGTAAGCGGAAAACGGAATGAACTGAGCTTCTTTTTCCGAGACCTCGCGGCCGCGCAATCCATATTTCTCTTTGGCCAGCACCACGATGGATCGCCCTTCCGGCGTTTCGTCCGCCAGGCTGGAAAATTGGGCAGCGTCGGCCAATTCGGACTCGGCCACTCCGTCAGCGGCAATAAATTCCACCGCCTGCCGGTTGCCAAGGGTGATGGTTCCTGTCTTATCCAGCAGCAGGGTGTTGACGTCGCCCGAAGCTTCCACGGCTTTGCCGCTCATGGCCAGCACGTTGTGCTGCATCACGCGATCCATGCCCGCAATCCCAATGGCGGATAGCAGGCCGCCGATGGTGGTGGGAATCAAGCACACAAGCAGTGAGACGAGAACGGCGACGGTCGGGACCTTGCCCGCGCCCGCCGAAGTTACACTGTAGACTGCGAAAGGTTCCAGCGTCACTACGGCCAACAGAAAGATGAGCGTCAAACCGGCAATCAGAATGTTCAACGCAATTTCGTTGGGAGTCTTCTGGCGCTCGGCGCCTTCCACCAGCGCAATCATGCGGTCCAAAAAAGTTTCGCCGGGATTGGAAGTGATTTTGACTTTAATCTGATCCGATAAGACGCGAGTGCCGCCGGTCACCGCGCTGCGGTCGCCACCCGATTCGCGGATGACGGGAGCGCTCTCTCCGGTGATGACGGACTCATCAACGGTCGCGATGCCTTCAATCACCTCGCCGTCGCTGGGGATGATGTCGCTGGCTTCACAAATCACGATGTCACCCGCGCGCAACTTGGAGGCCGGAATCACCTCCATCTTTCCATCGCAGTCGATCCTCCGTCCCAAGGCGTCCGTCTTGGTCTTGCGCAGCGTATCGGCCTGCGCCTTGCCGCGGGCTTCCGCCATGGCTTCGGCAAAATTGGCAAACACCACGGTGAACCAGAGCCAAAGGGCAATTTGGAATTGGAAGCCGATTTCAGATCCTCCCCTGATCAGATCGCGCACCAGGAATACTGTGGTAAGGGCGGCGCCCACCTCCACCACAAACATCACCGGATTCTTGATGACCACGGCGGGATTCAATTTGATGAACGATTCCTTGGTCGCCCGCTTGACGATTTCGGGATCAAACAAAGGCCGGGCGCGCGCCAGCTTTTTGGGTAGCAGGGTAACGGCGTCTTCAACCGGCGTGGGCGTTTGCAAAGTGGTTGCCATAATTAGCTCCAGATCAGGAATCGCAATGACTGCAAGGAAGAAAAGAGCTTGCCCTGGTGCATCAGGAAGTGTTCAACAATCGGGCCCAGGGCAAGAGCGGGAAAGAAAGTGAGCGCGGCAATCAGGACAACGGTTCCCACAAACAGGCCGATAAACAATGGTCCATGAGTGGGAAAAGTGCCGCTGGTTGCGGGAATTTTTTTCTTCTGCACCAGGCTTCCGCCCACCGCGATCAGCGGAATCAGGAACAGAAACCGTCCGATGAGCGTGGCCAATCCCAGCGTCAAGTTGTAATACGGAGTGTTGGCGCTGATGCCGGCAAAAGCGCTGCCGTTATTTTCCGTGGCGCTCGAATAGGCGTAAAGAATTTCGCTGAACCCGTGCGGGCCGTCGTTATTGAGATTAGCCGTGGGCGGAACACTGGTGGTGGGCGCGGGATTGGGATTGCCGGCAGCGGGGTTCCAATACTTGCTGTGGTCCCAATCGAGCTTGACCACCGAAGTGACGCCGGCAAACACAAGAATGCTTAAGGAGGTGGCAACGATGGCCAGCATCGCCATCTTCACCTCTTTGGATTCGATTTTCTTGCCCAGATACTCCGGCGTGCGGCCCACCATCAGGCCGGCGATGAAAACCGCAATGATGGCGTAAAGCAGAATGCCGTAAAGCCCTGCGCCCACGCCGCCAAAAATGACCTCATCCGTCTGGATGTTCAGCAGGGGCACCAAGCCGGCGAGCGGCGTGAAACTATCGTGCCAGCCGTTAATGGCCCCGCAACTTACATCGGTGGTGGCAACCGCAAAAATGGACGATGCGGGAATGCCGAAGCGCACTTCCTTGCCTTCCATGTTCCCGCCCATCTGGGTGGCGGTGGCTGCGCTCTCAATGCCCAGGTTGGCGAGAATCGGATTTCCGGCCTGCTCCTGCTGATACACCACAAACAACCCGGCGAAAAACATCAGGCTGCACGCGGCAAAGATGGCCCAACCCTGGCGCGTGTCGCGCACCATGCGGCCAAAGGTGTAGGTGAGACCGGCAGGAATCATCAATATTGAAAGCATCTGAAAGAAATTCGAGAGGGGAGTGGGATTCTCAAATGGGTGCGCCGAATTCGCATTAAAAAACCCGCCGCCATTTGAGCCCAGCATTTTGACGGCTTCCTGGGAAGCAATGGGGCCTTCCGCAATGGTTTGAGTGGCGCCTTCCACCGTTTTGATTTGATCGTAAGCCTTGAAGTTCTGGATCACGCCCTGCGAGCAGTAGAAAAGCGCAGCGATGAGGCACAATGGGAGAAGCAGATAAAGAACGCCGCGGGTGAGGTCCACCCAAAAATTGCCCACCGTCTTCTTCTCATGCCGGGAGAAGCCGCGAACCAAGGCCAGCGCCGCGCAGATGCCTACGGCCGGAGAAACAAAATTCTGCACTGCCAACGCCGCCATTTGCACGAAATAGCTCAGCGTCGATTCGCCGCTGTAGGCCTGCCAATTGGTGTTGGTCAGGAAGCTGCCTGCCGTATTGAATGCAAGGTCGGGCGTCATGGGCGTGGCCCACGAGGGCGCCTGTCCCGTTCCGAGATGCATGGGATTGAAAGGTAGAATTCCCTGCAAGCGCTGAATGACATACACAAAGAGGAAACTCGCCAGGCTGAAGGCGAGCAGCCCAAAGGTATAATGCGTCCAGTGTTGTTCTTCCTCTTGGCGAACTCCGCAGAGCCGATAGATGAGGCGCTCCACCGGGCCCAGGACAGGATGGAGAAATGTTCGCTCGCCCTCAAACAGTTTTGCCATAAACAATCCCAGGGGCTTGGTGAGGGCCAGGATGATCAGAAAAAACACGGCAATGTTAAACAGGCCAATCGACGTCATGGCAGCTCCTTAAAACTTTTCCGGGCGCAGAAGCGCGTAAACCAGATAGCCAAAAAGCAAGAGTGCGGCAACGCCGGCAATGAGGTAGTCCATAAGGTCTCCAAAAAGGATTCAGGAATCAGGAGTCAGCAGCCAGGAGAAGGAAGCTCTGGGGCAGAATGTGCGGTAATGGCTGGATCGCTCAATCAGTTGGCAATCGCGGCCACGGATCCTCAATTCTGAATCCTGACTCCTGTCTGCTGACTCCTTTTCTCTCACAACTTCTCGCACGCCTTGGTAAACGCCCAACAGCCGGCGAAAAACAGCGTGCCAATCAGGATGTAAATCACGTCCCACATATCCCTTACCTCTCTCCGGCGAATATTACACGATGGCCGTATCGACTGAGTCTCTTCACCAAGCTTTTCTTCTCTCCGGGCCACCAGGGCTTCTGGCCGCCGATCACCACCAACGACTTGAGCTTTAAAGCCTGAATCAACGCCCGCTGTTTGTCCCGGCAGAGCAGCACGTGAATACTGACATCGGAAACTCCGCTGGCCGCTTTGCACACCAGTTCGCACAGTTGATTTTCAATACAGCCTACGGCCACCGGAGGACGCGTGAGCGGCAAGGCCCACGGCACCAGCTTGGGGGCCAGCAGATTGATTCGCGCCCCCAGATCGAACGCCAATTCTCCAGCCGTCTTCAACGCCGCCAGCGTGCCCCTGGCGGTGGTGTGGATGACGTTGATCTCCAGCCTTCCAGCCGCATCACGCTCCGGCGCTCCAAGTGAAGCGGCGGACCGCGTTGCAAAAGGGCTCTCCGCCTTGGGCACGATGTTCATGCGCCTCCGATGTCATCAGCCTACTTTGGCCCCCATTAAGAAGTCATAAAGAAAAGCTAAGGATCTCGTTATCCTTTTTCGTATTTGAAGAACCGGCAGCTGGTAGCGTGGACTGCCGTTTTTGCATTCCGCGTCCCTTCTGGGAGCGCGGGCTGGGGCCCCACTTGTTGCACTGGGGCTCGCCCGCTTTTTCCTTATCAATACAATGCGGGCGAGACGCCCGCGCTCCCAGCGATGCAAACCCGGACACTACCCGCGCGGCGGGCCGCGCCGGCACCTCCACCGTTCGTGATATCATCAGGAGCGTGCCACCCTACGCGTACGCCATCCTCACCGCCGGATGGGTTCTCTGGTGTTTGCCGTTTCTCATCAACAAGCGAAATTCCGCTTCACCCGCAAAAGTGGATCGCCGGGCCCGGTGGGGTATTTTGCTCATCGCAATTGCGTATACGCTTTTGTTGCAGGGAAGCTTTTGGACGAGATTCCCGGGAGTCTGGCGGACCTCGGCTTCCGTTTTCTTTTTTGCCCTGGGCAGTCTTCTTTCCTGGACGGGGGTGCGGGCTTTGGGTCGCCAGTGGCGGGTGGACGCCGGTCTGAATGCGGACCACGAGCTGGTGCAATCGGGCCCTTACCGATTTGTCCGCCATCCGATTTATACTTCGATGTTGTGTGTGTTCGCCGCCGCCGCGCTCATATTGTCAACTCCTCTCCCGCTGCTCCTCCCCGCCATCCTGCTTTTCATCATCGGGACGGAAATCCGCGTACGCATTGAAGACAAGCTCCTCGCTTCCCTCTTCGGCGACCGCTTTGCGGCGTACCAGAAAAGCGTCCCTGCGTATATTCCCCTGGTGAGATAACCGGCAGCGCTGGCCGTCCCGCCTGGCGGGATCAACGGTTTGTCAGGCGACCATAACTCAGATATCATCTCCTATGGAAATTTGTAGTATGAGAAAGATGCTGGTACAGGTATGAACCGTTTTGAGCCCAAGTTGCGAGAATTCCTGGAAATAGTCTTCGGGCAAGGTCAACAGCCAGAGTTGGTGAGAGATTCTGACTGGTCATACGAGTATCGGTCTGGCGAGAAAGGGTACGCCTGCATATCAAAGTTCTTTTTGGACGAAACGTATGCGATCAGCGCGTCCGAATTTCGTAGCCGATGGCCAAAAATGGGCGAGGGTGAGCGCCTCGATTTCGCCTCAAACTTCTGGATCAAGAAGAATTGGACTGTAAACGATACGGAGATTCTGGAAGTGATCATGCAGGACGGGAACGACCGCCTGTGGGAAAGTTGTGCCCAAGCTTTTCTCAAGGATGCCGATAGGGACCGCGCTGTGAGTTTCCTACTTGGGCGATTAGAAGACTTCGAAGGTGGTGAGCCCCTGAATTACATACAGGCTCTGGGGCTAACCAGAGATCGACGGGCCACCTCCGCGATCAAACGCTTCTACGAGAAATATCGTGGGGGAGTGGAGGCAGAGAGCGTTAGTGGCATCCCTCAAGACGTGGTTTTCGGCCCTATCCCATACCATGCATACTTTTGCGCGTGCGAAGCCCTACTGAGGATCGAGGGCTCAGCAGAGTATGAAGCAGCGATCCGAAAGTACCTCGATCATCCGCACAAGCAGGTTCGCCGATGGGCAAATCATGCGTTAGGGATCGAAGAGCCACCTGTGTAATCCGTCCACCTGTCCGGAAGCAATTCGGCAAGTCGGCTTTGAGGAAGCCGGTAGCTCTGACCGCAGTGCTTGCGGTCAGCGGTTTGTCAGGTGATCGCAACCCGTCTGTTGCCTGGCATGGGATCATGTAATATCACATAGAAACAAGCCGCAGACCGCAAATACGGCGGTCTACGCTGCGGGACTAGGCCACAAGCTGCAGACTCGCCGCAGCGAGCGATCTTGGCTACGGGGCTTTTTCCGGCAGGGCAAACCGGTAACCCACCCAGGGTTCGGTGAGCAGGAATTTCGGCTTGGCGGGATCGGCTTCAATCTTCTTGCGAAGCTGGTTCACGAACACGCGCAGGTATTCCGTCTCTTCACCGTAATCGGGCCCCCAAACGGATTGCAACAACTCGCGATGGGGTACGGCCTTGTTGGCGTGGGTCACCAGGTAGTGGAGCAGGTCAAATTCCTTGGGCGTCAGCCTCACGTTGCGCCCGCGCGCGGTGACCGAGCGGCGGGCAAAATCAATGGTAAGACCCTTGGCGGCAAACGATAGCGGCGTGTTGTCCGCGTCCTGGGCATGGCGGCGCAAGTTGGCGCGAATGCGCGCCAGGAGTTCCTGGGCGCCAAAAGGCTTCACCACATAATCGTCCGCGCCCGCATCGAGCGCCTTGACCTTGTCCTTCTCGCTGTTGCGAACGGATAGCATGATGATGGGCAGGTCCGAGGTTTCGCGAATGTCGCGGCAAACTTCAAAGCCGCTCATGCCGGGCAGATTAATGTCCACAATGGCGAGGTCGGGGCGCTCCTCGCGCAAATCCTCCAGCGCCTCTTCCCCGCTGCGCGCCTCCTTCACAGTGTAGCCGCCGGCGACGAGAGCCGTCCTGAGGACGCGGCGGATTTGCGGCTCATCGTCCACCACCAGAATCTTTGCCGATGCAGTTGTCATGCGCGGTTCGCCTCCGACGCGTGAGGAGCAAGGGGCAGGCTGAATTGGAACACCGACCCGCTGCCCACCTGGCTCGTCACTCCGATCTTCCCGCCGTGCGCTTCCACGATGGCCTTGCAAATGGCCAGTCCCATTCCCGTGCCCTGCACGCTGTAGCGTTGGTCCTTGCCGCGATAAAATTTGTCGAAGATCAAGGTTTGCTCGATCGCCTCGATCCCCGGCCCGCGGTCGGCCACGCTGGTCACCAGATTAGTGTTGGCCGCCTCGCTGCTGATGATAATAGGCGATCCGGGCGGCGAATACTTGGCCGCGTTTTCCAGAAAATGCGCCAGGACTTCTTTGATGCGCTCGAAATCCAGGGGGACGTTGGGCAAATTCGTCGCCAGCCGCACATCCACGGGATGCTGGGCAAGAGCGCCCTTCATCGCATCCCGGGCCGATTCGATCACGGCGGCGATGGGTGTTGGTTCGCGTTTCAGCTCAATGTCGCCCGCATCGAGGCGCGCCATTTCCAGTGCTTCCTCGATCAGGTGATTGAGCCGGTTGCTCTCTTCGTCGATGACGGACATCAGCTCGCGCCGGTGCTCATCGGTGAGCTCCGGCTGGGTCAACAAACTGGTGACAGCGCCCTTGATGCCGGTGAGCGGCGTTCGCAATTCGTGAGTGACGGAGTCGAGCAGCGCCGTCCTCAGTCGGTCTTCCTCGCGCGCGGCTTCGGCCTTGCCCAGCGCTTCGAGGGCGCTAAACCGGGCTACGGCGATGGCGATGAGCGTCCCCACCGCCTCCAGCGTTTGGCGCGAAAGCATGGTCCCGGAGATGCCCAGGCTGCCCACCGGCCGCACGCCCAATCGCACCGGCATAAATGACAAATTCTTCTCCGCCTCCACAAACGGTTCCCCGCGCGCCATCACCGCCTTCAGGCGGTCTTTGTCCAGATTACGCACGTCGGCTCCGAATCGATAAACGTCATTAGTGGCGGCCAGGTATAAAGCCGCGTCCTGGAGCTCAAACGATTCCACCAAACGCCGCGGGATGGAATTCAGGAGCTCGCCCATGTTGCCCGACACCAGCAATTGCTGGGTGAACGCCAAAAGCCTCTCTACCTCGCGCCGCCGCCGGTGGGCATCCCGCGCTTCCTCGCGCGCCTGCCCGGCCAGGCGGCTGGCCGTGATGGCGGTCACCAGGAAAGCGGAAAGCGCGACCCAGTTCTGCGGGTCGGCGATAGTCAAAGTTCCATAGGGCGGCAGAAAGTAATAGTTGAAAGCCAGCGCCGCCAAGGCCGACATGTAGATGGAAACCGTCAGCCCCCATGTGGCGGAAACATAAAGGATGCCCAGCAGTAAAGTTAGAGCGACCGTGGTGGGGTTGACGTGAATCAGTTTGGCATAAATGAGCACGATGGCGGCCACGATGCCCGTGCCCGCCCCGAATCCCAATCCATGTTCACGCCAGATTTTTTTCACCGGTGCTATTATAGTGTAAGGAAAAATCAAACGGGTCAACTGAAGAGCGGGCATCCACTGTCCGTTTTGTCCTGCCCGCGCGACCCGGAAATATGGAGATAACCATGAGTCCCCCTGCCGTCCCTTTCGTCGAGTGCGAACAAGCTCACGCCGGACTCGCAGTCGCCGACCTTGCTGCCGCCATCGACTTTTATACGAATAAACTCGGCTTCAAACTGGGGTTCACTTGGGGAGATCCACCGAGCTTCGCGGGTGTGAACCTCGGCAACGTGCAGATGTTCCTACGCACGGGCACAGCCGACCCGAAGGGCTGCATCGTGTATTTCTTCGTTGGCGATGCAGACCAACTCTACGAGTTCCATCGCGCCAACCAGGTCGAAATCTCGGAACCGATTGACGACCGGCCTTACGGGATCCGCGATTACACCATACGGGACCTGTATGGGTACTATCTAACCTTTGGCCATAACAAGTTCAACGCCGGTCCGCCGATCAAAATCGAGAGGGTGGAGGTGGCGGTGCGGCTGGAAAAGCGTCTTGCCGCGCTGCTACTGGATCTGGCCAAACATAAGCGCATGAGTGTGAGCAGTTGCCTGGAGGAGATGCTCCTGCACACCAACGAAGGCGTCGGGCCGCATACGAAAACAACCCTGAGTCACATTCAAGAACTAAAAAAAAAGCATGGGATCGACTACGACAGCCACGGGAGTTATCGGTTCACTGAAGAGTAGGCGCGTTGCTGGGCCAATGTTGCCGGAGAACCGTTCGGCCCTTTACAAACTCAGCGGACCATTGGCCGGACGATAAAGGGCCCAAATCGGAGAATCAAACCCTTGGAGATTCGAAAAAGTCCCGAGCAATGGCTTGAAAAAGCCGACCCTCCGGAAAAAAAAGAGGGCACGCTCAAATTGTTCCTGGGCTACGCCCCCGGCGTGGGCAAGACGTACACCATGCTGAGCGAGGCCATCCGCCGCCACGCGCGCGGCGAAGACGTGATGATTGGGGTGGTGGAAACCCACACGCGCAAGCCCATCAAAGAACTCGCCGCCCAGTTGACCGCCGTCCCCAAACGCAAACTCGAATACAAAGGCATTCTGTTCGAGGAGATGGACGTGGACGCCATCATCGCCCGCCATCCCCAGGTAGCGGTGGTGGACGAGCTTGCGCACACCAACATTGAGGGCAGCCGCCACCGCAAGCGCTATGAGGACGTGATGGACATTCTCGCCGCCAAAATCGATGTGCTCTCCACGCTCAACATTCAACACGTGGACAGCCTGGCGCCCCAGGTGCAGTCCATCACCGGCGTTCCGGTGCGCGAGACCGTGCCCGACTGGCTGCTGAAGAAAGCCGGCGAAGTGGTGATGATCGACCTCACTCCCGAGGCCTTGCGCAATCGAATGAAGCGCGGCGACATTTATCCCGTCGACCGGGCGGAGCGCGCGCTGGGCAATTTCTTTCGCGGCGGCAATCTGATTGCCCTGCGCGAGCTGGCCCTGCGCCGCGTGGCGGAGTCGGTGGACATGAGCCTCGAGTCCTATCTCGAGACCAAAAACATCACCCGCAATTGGGGTGTGCGCGAGCGTATCGCCGTGGGCATCAGCTCCGATCCCAGCTCGCAGTATCTGATTGCCCGCGCCGCCCGCATTGCGCGCGCCATTGATGGCGAGCTCTATGCCGTCCACGTGGACACCGGCGAAGACAGGGACGACGAGCATAAACAAAAAAACCTGGAGGCCAACATTCGTTTTGCCGAAGGTCTCGAAGCCCGGGTGGAGCGCTTGAAGGGCAAGAGCGTGGCGGATGGCGTGATCGACTTCGTCAAGGAGAAACGTATTACCCAGGTCGTCTTCGGCCATTCCACCTCGGCCGGGTGGCGCCGATATCTTTATCTCTCCGCCGTTCACCGCTTCCTGCGCGACGCGCCCTCGGTGGACGTGCACATTGTCACCCAGGAAGGCGAGCTCGAAGCCTGAGCGCTTGTTCGCCGGACAAGATTCTTGGTAGTGGTTCGATTTGATTGTTTCTGTAGCGGCGATCGGAGTTTACCCCGCCTCGGCGGGGATCGCCGGCTTTTGTTCCGAATAGATTCCGGCGGTCCCGCAGGCGCGGCACCGCCGCTACAACAAACCAACCGGCGGACAAGATTTTCCTGTAGCAACCTGCCTGGTTGCGTTTATGATGGTGGGCAACGGCTGAATCCGCGCCCAAACGCATTTGCAAAAGGAGTCTTCATGTCCACGCTTCCGGCGTCCGCTGCTCCGACCGTATTGCAACTTCAAACCACTTCGACCGAAGACGCGATCCTGGTGAAATGCGTCGGCCATTTGACCTTTGACGTTGCCGCCGATTTCAAGCGCGACATCAAGGCGTTGATTCCCCAAACCAAGCAGCTCATCCTCGACCTCACCCATCTCGCCTACATGGATAGCGCCGGCCTGGGCGCGGTGGTAAGCGTTTACATCAGCGCGAAGCGGGCGGGCTGCGGCCTCTCCATGATCAACCTGAACAAGCGGGTAAAGGAATTACTGGGCATCACTCACTTGCTGTCCGTGTTTGCCGCCTGTAGTGAATACAATGTCAAAATGCCATGAGGGTTCGGTGCGCGCCAGGCGGGAAAATTTCGGGATATTGGCCGTCGCCCTGGCAGGCCTTCTGCTTGCGAATGGGCATTTCGCCGTCGCGCAGTCCACGTCGGGCGCCGGCGCCCCCCGGCAACCAAAGCTAATTTGGAGCGACGAGTTCAATTCACCTGACGGCTCCGCTCCCGATCCGCACAAATGGACATATGACCTGGGAGGCAAAGGCTGGGGAAACCAGGAGCTTGAAACCTACACCGACCGACCGCAAAACGTTTACATTCAGGATGGAATGTTGGTTATTCAAGCGCGCAAGGAACCGTACACCGGGAAAGATGGCGTCGCGCGCGACTACACTTCCGCCCGCTTGAAAACTCAGGGCCTTTTTTCGCAGACCTACGGCCGCATTGAAGCGCGCATCAAGATCCCCTACGGGCAGGGATTGTGGCCGGCATTCTGGATGTTGGGCGACGACAGTGCCCAAGCCGGCTGGCCCCGGTGCGGCGAAATCGACATCATGGAAAACATCGGCCGCGAACCCTCCACGGTTCACGGCACGATCCACGGCCCGGGCTATTCGGGCGGCAAAGGAATCAGCGCGGCATATGAGTTGCCCGGCGGCGGGCGCTTTGCCGACGATTTCCATATTTACGCTGTGGAATGGCAGCCTCACAAGATTCAATTCTTCGTGGACGGCAACCTCTACGCCACCGTCCTTCCCACCAGCCTTCCGCCCGGCGCCCGCTGGGTTTATGATCACCCGTTCTTTATCATCCTGAATGTTGCGGTTGGTGGCGGCTGGCCGCACAATCCCGATGCCACCACGACTTTCCCCCAAACCATGCAAGTGGATTACGTCCGCGTTTACGATCTCGCGCCGTAAGCATCCACAGACTTCGCAGATATACGCAGATTTGAAGAACAGGGACTAGGGACTGGAGACTGAAGGCTGGGGAAGGGTCAAGGCTCTGCTTAATCTGCGTAATCAGCCTAATTTATGGATTGGCTTGGATATTGAGTCGTGTCAGTCTGAATTTTGCCGCTATAACCTCTTTGATAAATCAGTTGACTTTCCATTAAGACCCCTTTAGGATGCGAATCAGGTTGGTGGCACGGCGCAATTCATGCTGGCGTCCGCCAGCGCCACTTCTGTTGCCACCTGCCGAAAGCAAGGATCCCTACGATGGCGTCTCATCCATTTGCCCAATCCGGCCTGGGTCGCAAAGCAGTTCCCAACCTTCGCCGAAGCACGCGCATAGAAGTGGCCATCCCGGTCATTATCAGCGGGAGGGATGCTTCGGCGCGCCCGTTCCGCGATGAAGCAAACACTGAGACCGTGAATCTGCATGGCGCCCGCATCCAAACGCACCGCGATTTGCTGGTGGGCATGCATGTGACCATCGAGAGCCCGCGGACAGGGAGCGTCGCGAGAGCAATCACCGTGCGAACCAATGAGTCTGTGCCGGGCACGGACCTTCGTTACGTTTCCGTCCAATTGGAAAAGCCGGGTAATATCTGGGGGATCGAGAATCCGCCCGAGGATTGGGCCATCTTCGAAAGCGCGGACGGAGAGGCGCCAGCCGCGGACTCGGCTCAGCCTGCCAAGGGGACGCCCCTGGCAGCGTCGGAAATCAATGCCGCCCAGGCGGCCGCGCTGGAGCAGCAGGCAACTCAGATTGTTGACGCTGCAGCGGAGAGATTGCGCGGCCTGGTGGAAGGTATGTTGGACGTGGCCTTCGACGATTTCCAGCAGCGGCTGGAGGCGGCGATGGGTGCGTCTTTATCGACCCTGAACGAGGCCTCCAGCGCCGGCTTGGCCCAGGTGGAATCGGCCATCAGGAAAATGCACGAAGATTTGCACGACGAGCTTGACCTCCAATGCGCTCAAGCCATCGCCTCCACGGAACAATCGTTGCGAGCCCAAATTCCCGGCATGCTGACTGCGATTCTCACTCCTGGCCTTCAGGTTCCTCTCCCGCCTGCCGCGGATTTGAAGTCCGAACATTAGCCGCGCGGGGCGTGTCCCTACCCTGTCAGTAATTGTGCCACCGGCGATAGTAGATCCAAAGTTGCACAGCCAATGAAAGCACGCCCACAACAATAAGGGTTCCCGCGACGGTCTTCAGGCTCCCGTTCCGGGTGAGGAACCTCACACCGATTCCTGCCAAAGTAAGAAGAATGGATGCCAAAAGGCCCAGTTCCGCGAACACGAAGTTTCTCCCGTTTTCCGCAATAACCGGAGGTTATACGTCGGGCCGCGGCCGCAGTCAACCTGAGTCCAACATGGGAAGCGGTGACATTTGCCAGATGCCGGCGCTCCGATGCGGCGTCATTCCCGCGAAAGTGGGAATCCATTCCCCTAAATTATTAGGCCTGCCCCGGCGAAGAACTGGATTCCCGCTTTCGCGGGAATGACCCGCTGCGGCGGGCCGTGAAATGAATTCAATTCCATATAACACCACCGCCCCCGCGTGCGAATTACAATTCTCATTTTATTGACATTGAATGAGGATCAGGAAGGTTTAAAAAGGAAAAGGCCACGGCACAAAAAGTGTGCAGTGGCCTTTTCACTGTTACTTCCACTCCCAGCCTTTGGTGTGCGTGTTGCCTTGCGGGTCAACTTCGAACTCAAAAACCTGGGCCACGGTATGAAGCCGGGCCAGCTTGGGAGAAGTCGAGGTGTAATAAACCGCGCCGCGGTAACTTACTGAGCCGCCCGGCGCGATCTTGCCCACGCCGCTGCCCTTCCACGTTGCGCTGGTGCCATCCGGTGAGAGCATAATCCCCTGGCCTTCACCATACAGGCTGCCATCGGGTCGCGATTCCGACCAGTACGTCCCGATTTCGATTACGTCCATCCCCAACAGCTTGCCGGTGTCCTCAAAGGACACTTCCACTTTGAATCCGCCGTCCGACGAAAGCACTCTCCTTCCCGTTCGCTTGCCACTGCCCTCATAAATCAGTTCTCCAAGCATTTCTCTTCTCCTTTTTTGGACGCATTGAGGTCCGAGGTTCTAAGGTTACTTCGCCTTCTTGGACGCCGCGGCGGGCTTCGCTGCGGCAGCCGGTTTCACCACGATCGAGGTGGCCGTCATCTGATACTCGATGGTCACTTTGGATCCCACCTTCAAGTCTCCTGTGGTCTTGGTGCTTTTGTCGAGCGCGATCTCCCACTTTTCCGTGCCCTTTTGCACCGTGATCACATCGCCCTTGATCTCCAAAACGGGCCCGGTGACTTGATAGGTCTTGGGGCCGGCGGCGACGGCGGCGATGGACATTAAGAGAAGTAGGGAAAGCATCATCACGCAACGTTTCATGGTTTCAGCCTCCTGGGATGCCGCGCGAAACTGGCAGGGTCATGTGAATTGACCGCGAGTTCCGTTTTGGCTTTTTGAGTACGCCCAGTATAATCCCGTCCCGAAATTCGCCAACACAATTCTTCACAGAAACTCAGGGTATTAGCCAAGGTCAATTCGGTTTTTGAATTGAACGTGGTTTTTTTGTCAACAGGAAAAGTCCACATTTAATTGGAGGACGATTGACAATGACGGCGCCCTGACAATCAGCCTTTATCTTCGGTCAGGAAGCGCTGGAATTCGGGGTCATCGTGCAGGCAGCTGAGGTCGGGGTCGCGGGCAATCCAATCGAGGTTGCGCCAGCCTGCGGCCTTCGCCTTTTTCAACGCCTCCATGGCCTCGACCTTCATTTGCAAGATGCCGTAAGTGCAGGCCGCGTTATAAATAACGTTTGCGTCGTTGGGCCGCAACGTGAGGGCCCTCTCAAGTTCGCGGACGGCGGCATCCTTGTCTCCCAACGCCGCGGAGTTGGAGGCCAAAAGGATGCGCGCGCGCACGTCATCCGGCACCAATTCCAACTGGGCATTCAGGGTGCGCACCATGCGTTCGCGCACGCTATGGGCGCGTTCCGCCAGGCCCAGCCGCTCCAGCGCGTTCATATAAGGGATGTAGGTGTTGTAATCGTCCCCGCTCACTTCCAGAGCCCGTTCGGTGACAGCGGCCGCTTCCTGCCAGCGGTCGGACTCAAAGTATGCCCGCCCCAGTACCAGATAGGCGCCATCGCAATTGGGTTTGCGCTCGAGAGCCCGGCGCGCGTAATCAATGGCCTCGTCGTACTTCTTTTGCGCTTCGGCAAACAAGGCGCGGGCGGCCAGCACTTCGGGCAGGTCGGGGGCCAGCCGCAGGGCGAGATCGAGGGACTTCATGCCCTTCTCAACCCACTTCATATCGCGCTCGTGGAAAAAGAAGACATAGCCGCTGGCGGTGGCGAGTCCGGTGTGGGCGAGGGCGAAATTGGGGTCGAGGGCGATGGCGCGCTCGAACATCTGCATGGCGAAGTCGAGGTCATTGCGCGTGATGCGCCGGGTGTAGCCGCGTCCGCGCAAAAAGTAGTCATAGGCCTGGGCGTTCTCCGTGGGCTTGGCGGCCAGGGCCTTCTCCTCCTGCGGGGAAAGCGTGATGCGCAGGGCGTCTGTGATCTTGCGCGCGATTTCATCCTGCACTTCAAAAACGTCCAGCAATTCGCGGTCAAAGCGTTCCGCCCACATGGGGAAGTCGGTGCGCGTGTCAATCAGTTGCGCGTTGATGCGCAGGCGGTTGCCGGCGCGGCGCAGGCTGCCCGCCAGCACGTAGGCGGCGTTCAGTTCCTTGCCGATCTGGATGGGAGTCACCTGCTTGTCGCGAAAGGCAAGCACGGTGGGGCGCGAAAAAACTTTCAAGCCTTTGACCTTGGAGAGCTCGGTAATGATGTCTTCCGTCATGCCGTCACGGAAGTATTCTTCTTCTTTCGCCCCGCTCAAATTCTCGAAGTAAAGCACGGCCAGCGATTTTTCCGCCGGCGCCACTCCGGCAGCCGCCGAACGGCCCGAATCCGTATCGCGCTTCAATCGCTCCAAGTCCACGCGCATGCCGGAAGCCGCCTGGTAGCGCAAGCGGCGGTCCTTCTCCAGCGCCTTGCCGATAATCGTCTCGAATTCCTTGGGCAGCTTGGGATTCACTCGCGTGGCCGCAGCCGGCGTGCCGCGCAGGATGGCTTCAAAAAGTATGGCGGTGGTGGTTCCGGAAAAGGCGCCGCTGCCCGTAGCCATTTCATAAAGCACCAGGCCGAAGGAAAATATGTCGGACCGCGCGTCCAATTCCTCGCCGCGCGCCTGCTCCGGGGACATATAAGCCACCGTGCCCATGGCCACGCCGGGGCTGGTAAGCAGATGGGCCGCCGTCACCTCGTCCGGGCCATGCGCCGCCGGAGCGCCCGTGGAGAGCTTGGCCAGGCCGAAATCCAGCACCTTGGCCTCGCCGCGGGCGTTCACAAAAATGTTGGCGGGCTTCACGTCGCGGTGCACGATGCCCTTGGCGTGCGCCACTTCCAGCGCCTCCGCGATCTGGATCGCCAGCTTCAGCATCTCGTCGGTCTCAAGCGGCCGCCCGTTGATGCGCTCCTTCAGCGTGGCGCCTTCCAGCAGCTCCATGGCGATAAAGGGCTGGCCCTCGTGCTCGTTAATCTCAAAGATGGTGCAAATGTTGGGGTGGTTAAGGGAGGATGCGGTGCGCGCCTCGCGTTGAAAGCGCTCCAGCGTCACGCGGTCGCGCGCCAGCTCCGCGGGCAGAAACTTCAGCGCCACATTGCGGCCCAGTCGGGTATCTTCCGCTTTATAAACCACGCCCATCCCGCCCCCGCCCAGCTTCTCCAGGACGCGGTAATGGGCGATGCTGCTGCCGATTATCGATTCTGTTTTCATCGTAGGTGCATCATGATGCTATGACGGCTGCGAAATTGTGTCAAGAATTGAGTTCTCTTGGGCAGGGCGAGCCGATCGCCATCGCGCGATGATAGTGGTCTTCGCTTTTCGCTTTATTATCATCATGGTAAACTCGGCAGCGAAGCCACTTTACAGGAAACGGCCAATTCGATGGCAGATGAACCCCCCAAAGCAGCGCGCAAGCCCCGCTACACCATGAGCGCCGCTGCGCTGGCCTCGCGGCGCGCCAACCTCGAACGGGCGCGCGCCGCTCCGCCCGAAAAAATCTATCGTCAAACTGAAAAGCGCCAGGCGGCCAGCCGCGCAAACCTGGCCAAAGCGATTGCCGCCCGCAAATCGCCTCGCGGCAACGCCTCGGCGCGCCTGAACGCGCTGAGTCACGGCCTGTTTGTTCGCGACGTCGCCCGCAGCGTGCGCCGCATGGGCGAGGACCCGGCGGAATTCCTCGCCCACCACAAACTGTTTTTCCGCATCTTCGCGCCGCTCGACGACCAGGAGCGGGCCTGGGTGCAGCGCATCGCCGACATCAATTGGAAACGCCTGCGTTATTTTCGCGCCATGCCGGTGTGGGAATTGAATGCGCTCAAGATCGGTTTTGTCGGCCTGCCCCGCCAAGGCCCCATCAGCGTTCTGGAAACCGAGCGCCGCGTCGGGTATCTTTCCCGCCTTCTCACCCGATACATCGATCACATGGATCCCATCAGTCGCTTTCAGGCGCGCATGGACCGCGAAATCCGCAAACTGCTCCTGAAACGCTCGGAAGGCAAGATCAAGTACCGCGTGTACCGTACCAGAAAGGAGGCGAAAGACCCCTTCGAATCCATGCTCGACAAAATGCTTGATGACGTATTGAAACCGCGGGGGGAGGAATAGGTGTTAGGTGGCGGGTGTTAGGTTTTAGGTGTCGGGTGTTAGGTGTTAGGTGTTAGGTGTTACGGGCTGGGGACTGGAGACTTGAGGCTAGGGGCTGGGGACTGGGGCTTCAGGATCATCTTGAATCTCAAATTTTGAATTTGAAACCCGCATCGCCAGACGCGCAGTGCCGCCCGCGATGGTTTCGTTCCCTGACGGGGAACCCTATGGATAGCCGTGGGCACAACCCACGGAAAACAATTACGCGGTTTAGTTCCCCAACGGGGAACCCTATGGATAGCCGTGGGTGAAACCCACGGAAAACAATTCCGCGCCCAAATAAATTTCGGCCCTGAAGGGGCCGCATAACAAGGCAGTCAACCCGTCCGCCGACGCGTTGGGGTATTTTGCCTTCCTATCAGCCGGGAGCGCGGACCGCCGCTTCTGCGGTCCGCGTCTCTTAAGTGGCTGTCATCGCCAACCCTGCGTATTCTATCCCCCATCTAAAGCTGCTTTGGATTTCTCCCCGGCTATCCGATGATTCAATTCAGGATAATGCATATATTAGGATGATGTATCGTAATATAAATGAAAAGCCGCAGACTGCAAACACGTCAGTCTGCGCTACCGGCTCGTCAGCCTGGTCAATGATTCCCATAAGTTTCGGAGTTGGGTAGCGCAGAGTCTGTGGGGTTCAGACTCTGCGGCTTGTGGATTTGCCCCACATTAAATAATCCTATGCGGGATATTGCTGTTATTTATAATATTCCCCGCCAGGATATCGAAGAGCCGCAGAGTTTCAAAAACGGAAACTCTGCGCTACCAGCTCCTATCAGCGGGTAGCCTCAGTCACCGCAGTTCTGACTGTGGGCTCTTTCCCGGCGTGCAATTCAAAATAAAAGCTGAGGTTCGCCGCCCCAGTACCCTTCTGGTTTACAGCTAATGAAAGAGCAGGGCAACAGGAAAGTGGACCCGTCGTACGTAGCAGGGCCACTCCGGAGGGCAGGCAGGGAGGAGCGGCAGGATTCAGGAGCCAGGACGCGGGAAACGTAGGGGGAAACGCCAGGATTCAGGAGTCGGGATTCAGGAGTCAGGACGCGGGAAAAGTAGGGGGAAACGCCAGGATTCAGGAGTCGGGATTCAGGAGTCAGGACGCGGATAGACAGGGCGGAAGGAATGATGTCCCGCTCCTCGGGATCCCAGAGGACGGGAAATGATGAATTATGAGTTCCGGATTATGAATGGCCTGAGAGCGGTAAATGGAAAGTTGATTGTGGCAGGCAGGAGATTACTTTAAACGTTGATCTACGCGTAGACGAGGCGGCCTTTGGGCTGGGGGATGGGGCGGCCGAGCTCGGTGGCGGTTTCGATCCACTCCTTAACAACTACTTCGACGTTGGCGAGGGCTTCGCGGTGGGTTTTCCCGTCCGCTGCGCAACCGGGGAGTTCCGGAACCTCGGCGATGAAAGCCTGGTCCTCCTCGCTCCAATAGATGATCACCTCATACTTCGGCTTCGGCATCGGGCTCGCCTCCCAAACTGTATTTGAGTATAACATGGCGGACCTGCTTTACCTGGTAAGGCTTCGCCTTGTTCCTTTTGGGCTGGAGGTTCAGAATCTCCCCCACTCCCTCGCGGGCGAAGACGTGGTGACTGCCTCGAATTCGCTCGCTGAATCCGAGCCGTCTCAGCACGCGGAGCATTCCGTCAAAAGGGATATTTGCATCGGACGTCCCTCGAAGAATCTTCTCGAGTACCTTTTCCGCCGCCACTAGTCTCTCCTGATCTTCGACGAAGGCCATCACGCGCTTAAACGCGTTTTACCGCCGCGTCGCCACTCCGTATACATCTACTGCGAGGGGAAGGCAAGATGAAAGTAGACAGATGAAAGTAGACAGTTGACTGACGGTAGGGGGGCCGAAGAACAGGGACTAGGGGCTAGGAAGAAATGATGTCCCGCTTCTCGGGATCCCGAAGGGCGGGAAATGATGAATTATGTCCTGTTTCAGGACTCCGATGGAGCCCACCGGTCCGACTTATGGACTCCGATGGGGTCTTTCGGACTCCTTATATCGGAGACTCCAGAAGTCGGAGAATGATGAATGGGGGAAATCAGGGGTTAGGGGTTAGGGGAAGGTACGGCGTGCTGGCGTAGCCAGGATTCAAGGCGCCCAAACTGGAACTGGTTGGTTTCGTAGAGCCCAATCAGGAACTGATAGGCCGCGAGGTCATCGAATTCCAGCCGAAAGCCATTGACCCTCAAGAAGGCGGCAGTGACGGCAATGGCCGTCCTCTTATTCCCATCAACAAAAGGGTGGTTTTGGGACAGGCTCTCGAGGAGCGCGGCCGCCTGCTCGATGATGTCGCGGTAATATCCGCTCTGAGGCCTGGCCAGAGCTGATTCGAGGGCGCCCTGGTCGCGAATCCCATGAGCCCCGCCAAACAGAATCAGTAGACGGGCGTGTGCGCTCAGCACCTCATCGAGACTCGGATAGATTGTCACTGGGCCAGCCGGCGGAGCAACTCAGGATGAGCGGCAATGAATTCGTCGATGGCCGCCAGGAAAGCGGTCTCTGGCTGCATTCCCTTGGACTCCTTCAGGAATGCTATGAACTCCCGCACCGCGGATTGCTCCTCGGGTGAAAGCGCCGATACGATTTGAGTGAGATTTTCAGATTCCATCGCCTACCCCATCACCACAAGTATACTCCTGCCTCGCGCTCGCGACAACGCGGAAAGAAACTGTAACTGGAAAACGGGGAAATATATTTTAAATCCTGGGGGTTAGGAGACGGCTGATTTTCTTGGTGGCTTCGTGTCTTCGTGGTGAAGTCCTGGTTTTACTCTTGAGAGCACAGCGCGTCCGGCGACGCGGATTTCAGATTCAAAATTTGAGATTCAAGAGGACCCCGAAGGCCGAATGCCCAACCGCGAGTCCCTAAAATAAAAAAGGGCGCCGAGGAAAGGCAAAAGCAAAACATTCTGCTTGAGAACCTTTATGCGGAAGGAAATAAAAACTCCGCCTTTCATCAATTCTTGTGAGGGAGTTTTTATTTGGATTTCACGCGCGTCTGGCGACGCGGATTTCAGATTCAAAATTTGAGATTCAAGAGGACCCCGAAGGCCGAATGGCCAACCGCGAGTCCCTGAAATAAAAAAGGGCGCCTAGGAAAAACAAAAGCAAAACATTCTGCTTGAGGATCTTTCTGCGGAAGGAAATAAAAACTCCGCCTTCCATCAATTCTTGTGAGCGAGTTTTTATTTGGATCCCGGCGACGATTCGCCGGCTGGCGAACTTCGGCCTCGGAAATCGGCCTCAGCCTACCTGGAGAGGCGGCGTGCACGAGCGTAAAAACGAAAACCCCGCCACGGTGGGCGGGGTTTTTGTTTTTAATCCCGGCGACGACCTACTCTCCCACGCAGTTACCCACGCAGTACCATCGGCCCTGGAGGGCTTAACTTCCGTGTTCGGGATGGGAACGGGTGTGGCCCCTCCGGTATGATCGCCGGAAAACTTGTTGTAGCGCGGGTCTCGCTCGTCAGACCCGCGGCTTTTCCAGTCGCGCCGGGTTGGGGCGCGGCCATGGAATTTCCAAAAGCCACTGGCGGCGCGACAAACCCTCGCGCCTTGGAATGGCCGCAGGACCGGCACGCGGGTCCTGCGCTACATTTCCTGAATAGTACGGCGTCAGGATGGCCCGCAGGCCATCAGGTGCAATGCTCAAAACGAAGGCGCGTTACTGGAGAAGTTTTCAGCTTTCAGTTATCAGTATTCAGCCAGAATCAAGGAAGGGAAACTGGAACGGTCCCATCCAGTTCTTGACTGTGAACTGTAAACTGTCGACTGTAGACTTCTTCTGTATGCTGAGTAGAAATTATGGTCAAGCCGAAGGGGCATTAGGACCGGTAAGCTCAGAGGGTTAACCCCAACTTACACATCCGGCCTATCAACGTCGTGGTCTACGACGGCCCTTCATAGGAATCTCGACGGCTAGCAAACCGCCTTTCATCCTTGGGAGATATGATCTTGGGGCGTGCTTCACGCTTAGATGCTTTCAGCGTTTATCACTTCCAGACTTCGCTACCCAGCCGTGCCACGGGCGTGACAGCTGGTACACAAGAGGTCTGTTCATCCCGGTCCTCTCGTACTAAGGACAACTCCCCTCAAATCTCCTACGCCCACACCAGATAGGGACCGAACTGTCTCGCGACGTTCTGAACCCAGCTCACGTACCGCTTTAATAGGCGAACAGCCTAACCCTTGGAAGCTTCTACACCTCCAGGATGCGATGAGCCGACATCGAGGTGCCAAACCGGGACGTCGATGTGAACTCTTGGCCCCGATCAGCCTGTTATCCCCGGCGTACCTTTTATCCGTTGAGCGATGGCCCTTCCATACAGAACCACCGGATCACTAGGTCCCACTTTCGTGCCTGCTCGACCTGTAGGTCTCGCAGTGAGGCTGGCTTATGCCCTTGCACTCGACGGCTGATTTCCAAACAGCCTGAGCCAACCATGGAGCGCCTCCGTTACATTTTAGGAGGCGACCGCCCCAGTCAAACTACCCGCCTAGCCGTGTTCCTGGCCCGGATTACGGGCCGAAGTTAGAACCACAGAATCATCAGGGTGGTATCTCACCGTTGGCTCCCCAGAGCCCAAAAGCCCTGGTTCGAAGCCTCCCACCTATCCTGCGCAGACAAACCCATAGTTCAAGGCTAGGGTATAGTAAAGGTGCACGGGGTCTTTCCGTCTAGGTGCGGGTAACCGGCATCTTCACCGGTACTACAAGTTCGCTGAGTCACTCGTCACGACAGTCGCTCTATCATTACGCCATTCGTGCAGGTCGGAACTTACCCGACAAGGAATTTCGCTACCTTAGGACCGTTCAACCGTGTTACCTCCCCGGATTTCTCCGGAGCGGCGCGGGCATTTCTGCCGCGCTCTCGATGTCGCCACCGAGTTCGGACCATATCATCCCGCCTTGCGGGCGGGTCTGGCGTATGGTCTCTGAGGATTCTTAAAGTAGATACTACCTACTTCAAGCCTTTCCTGCTGATGGTCTGCACCCACCGCATTTTCACGAGCCGGCGAAAATAATACCGCCTCGTAGCGTGGGATACTCAGATTTCCCAGCAAATAGCCAGATTTTGTTCTCGAAACTACAGCAGTCCAGTCTATAGTTACGGCCGCCGTTCACCGGGGCTTCAGTTCAGAGCTTCCGCGGGATTGCTCCCACATGACCCCTCTCTTTAACCTTCCGGCACCGGGCAGGCGTCAGCCCCTATACGTCGTTTTCGACTTAGCAGAGACCTGTGTTTTTGTTAAACAGTTGCAGAGCGCGCTTCGCTGCGGCCTCCTCGGGCTTTAAACCCTATCGAGGCACTCCTTCTTCCGAAGTTACGGAGCTAATTTGCCTAGTTCCTTAACGAGTGTTCTCTCAAGCGCCTGTGGATATTCACCTCGTCTACCTGTGTCGGTTTGAGGTACGGTTGCTTCGGAAACTCCTTAGCGGATTTTCTCGGCAGTGTGAAATCGCAGACTTTACCAGGCTGACGCCTGTTGACCCGCCCCTCAGAGTGGCTTTAAACCGACCCGGTGGATTTGCCTGCCGGATCCTCCTCGGAACGGATGGGGTCCATGTCCAATGGGACCGCCTCCGCTATCCTTCTGCGTCCCCGCTTCGTCAAACGTTCCCGCTGCAGTCACGGAATGTTAACCGTGTGTCCATCAGCTACGCCTTTCGGCCTCGCCTTAGGGACCGACTGACCCTGAGCGGATTAACCTTTCTCAGGAAACCTTAGACTTTCGGCGCGGAGGGTTCTCACCTCCGTTATCGCTACTTATGCCGGCAGGGTCTCTTGAGTACGGTTCACGAGCCCTCACGGTCTCGCTTTATACTGTACTCAACGCTCCTCTACCAGACCGGAATCCTTTCGGACTCCGGAATCCGCAACTTCGGTAAATGGCTTGAGCCCCGTTGAATTATCGGCGCAAAACCACTCGACCAGTGAGCTGTTACGCTTTCTTTAAAGGATGGCTGCTTCTAAGCCAACCTCCTGGCTGTCTGAGCGATTTCACTTCCTTTACCACTTAGCCATTACTTAGGGACCTTAGTTGACGGTCTGGGCTATTTCCCTCTCGACAACGAAGCTTAGCCCCCGCTGTCTGACTCCCGGACTGCACTTCGCGGCATTCGGAGTTTCGTTGGATTCGGATTCCGTTAAAGGACCCTAGTCCATCGAGTACTCTATCACCGCGAGTGATCATCCGAGGCTAGCCCTAAAGCTATTTCGAGGAGAACGAGCTATCACGGAATTTGATTAGCCTTTCACCCCTACCCTCAGTTCATCCGAGCTGTTTTCAACCAACACCGGTTCGGGCCTCCGGCCGCTGTTACGCGGCTTTCACCCTGACCAAGGGTAGATCATCCCGCTTCGCGTCTATTGCCCGCCACTTGTCGCCCTATTCAGACTCGCTTTCGCTACGGCTCGCTCCCGCGGAGTCGCAACCCCGCGATCATAGCTTAACCTTGCGACGAACAATAACTAGCCGGCTCATTATGCAATAGGCACGCCGTCAGGCTTGCCCGAGCATTGCTGCCCGGACGTGGCCCTTCGACTGCTTGTAGGCATACGGTTTCAGGTACTTTTGACTCCCCTCGCAGGGGTTCTTTTCACCTTTCCCTCACGGTACTAGTTCACTATCGGTCGCCAGAACGTATTTAGCCTTACGGGATGGTCCCCGTAGCTTCCCGCGGGGTTTCTCGTGCCCCGCGGTACTCAGGAACGCGCGTTCGAGTCCAGTCAGCTTCGCTTACATGGCTATCACATTCTGTGGCCGACTTTTCCTAGTCGTTCAGCTCGCCGCTGGATTGTTAACTCGATGGTTCTAAACCGACGCACGCCCTACGACCCCGGACGCTCCGCCGGGAACTCGAATCTGAAATTTGAGATTTCAAAACGAAGTCCCGGTGGAACGCCCGGTTTAGGCTGTTCCGTGTTCGCTCGCCGCTACTGACGGAATCACTGTTGTTTTATTTTCCTCCAGGTACTGAGATGGTTCACTTCCCTGGGTTAGCTCGCGCCCGCCTATGTATTCAGCGGGCCGTTCCCGATGTTGACATCGGGAGGGTTTCCCCATTCGGAAATCCCCGGATCAAAGCTTAATTCCAGCTCCCCGAGGCTTATCGCAGGTATCCACGTCCTTCTTCGCCGTCTGGCGCCAAGGCATCCACCGTACGCCCTTAGTAGCTTGACCATAAAATCTGCTCAACACACATTAAGAACAGTTTGTCAGTATTTCAGTCTTTAAGCTTGTCAGCGCAGAACTCTGATAGACATTCTTAACTGAATTGCTTACCAACTGACTTCCTGACTCACTATCTTTGAGCCAGATTCGCCTTCGCTTCTCTGCCCGGATCCACTCCAGGCAGTTTGAGCATTTTTGTAGACGCCGTACTATTCAGTTTTCAAAGATCGCTGAGTGTCAAAAACCAGCTCGCGCTGGCTTCGACCTCAATCCAGCCTGACTCATCTGCTTTCGCCGATTAGTTCAGGATGCTGGGTTTGATTCTGCGCTGATTCCATCCCACAGAACCTAACTCAAGACCCTGGCCCTTCATTTCTGATCCTAACAACCCGCTCACTGCCAATTCTGAAATTAGGAGGGGCACCTGATCCAACTAGCTCACTTAATTAGGAAGTATATTCCAGCTTCCTTCCCCGACCACCTTTGAATAATCCCGCTTGGTTTTTTCGTCAGACCAAACCCTTGGGGCCGGAGACAAACCAGCCTCACATTGGTACCTCATTAGAATTCGCTTTGAACTTAAGGGATCGAAACAGGCGGGAGGTTCTTGCGGAGAAAACCCACTTGCCTCAGACCCTCATCCAAAAGCCTTTCGCGTATTGACCTCCTGGTGTTGACAACCGGAACGATGTGGCTGCTTGCGGTCCCACCTTCGTGCTGGCAATCAGGAATACTAATACAGGCAAAATCAAAATGCAAGAGATATTTTTGGCCAGACTAAAAATATTTTATCCCCCGGATTGGCCAGGTAAGACTTATAAGTTAGCCAGCCAATGCGCGATTTTTTCCTCTTGCTCACCTTCAAACAAGAATTTCGGCTCCATTCAATTCGCGCGGTCTACTGATTCATTCCTAATCGCGTTCATGGTTTGCCTTTCTCCTGCCGATATGTTATTTCAATAAACCCTGGATCTTGCCAACACACAGGGCGCCACACGATCCCCTTCCAGGGAGCATCATGGAGGAAGATGGAATTGGACCCGTTTGTCCCTGTCCGCCAATCCGACCCATTGAAGAAATCCTCTCACCGTTCATTGATGGAGGCGCTGGAAATCGAGCAGGTCACAGTTGAAACATTCTTCAAAGAATCGCTGGAAGAAGCATTCCACATTCAGCAGGCAATGCTGCCCACAGGGCCCCTGCGGCTTCCCAATATTGAGGTGCGCTACAAATACCGGCCGGCCCACGTCTTTAGCGGAGATTTCCTGGATTACTTCCCTATCGGGGACAGCAATTTTCTCGGCCTCTACCTCGGAGACGTCGTCGGCAAGGGTATGCCTGCCGCGCTCTACGCAGCTCTGGCGGTGGGAACGTTGTGTGGAATTCACAAGCGGGGCGAATCGCCTGACTCCGTGCTCGAGTTCCTCAATCGCCGCCTGGGCGTCCGCAACGTCGGAGGCAGATACTGCTCGGTTCAGTATGCCGTGCTCGATCGGACGAGTCGCCACCTCCGGTTTGTCAACGCCGGGCTCAACCCCCGCCCTATTCTCATCAATGCGGAAGGATGCCGGGAAATGGGAGGAGGCGGCTTTCCATGCGGTATGTTCAATGATGTAAATTATGACGTGTACACAGAACAATTAAGGGCTGGCGACTTGATCTTGTTTTCAACCGACGGCCTGATCGAGGCCCACGACCTGGCGGGAGAACCGTATGGGATCGAGCGCCTGCTCGAAGCCTGCGGCGCGAACTGGAGCGAGCCCCCAGAAATCCTCTTGAATCGAGTTTTTCAATCCGTGGACACTTTTACCGGCGCCGAGCTCCAGCGTGATGACATGACGGCCGCCGTGATCAAGCTCGCCTGAAAATTCTTCCCTCTTGGATGTCGTCCTTCCCCGGCAACGATAGACATGAAGAGACCAATCAAACATTTCGAAGGCGCCTCAAGACCATCCCAATTGACACGCGCGGCTCTGGGCTTTCGGGCGCATTCGGGCTGGGCCGCGGTAATCGCGGTGGCGAAGCCCGATCGCGCGCTCCGAATCGTCGGGCGTTCCCGCTTTGAGCTCGCCAAGCAAGAGATTCCACGCCCCGTGCAACCCTACCATGCCGCACAAAAGATGGAATTGATGGAGGCCGAAGCCTACATCGCCGGCTTTGCTCAAGAGGCAGAGAATCTCGCCACGCAAGCCATCCGATCCGCCGTTCAAGCATTGAAGAAAGAGGGCATGCTAGTGGCGGGATGCGGCATCTGCAGTGGTTCCGGCCGTCCCGCACCCACTGTCCAAGCGGCCCTCGCGTCTCATCCTTTGCTCCACACGGCCGAGGGCGAACTTTTCCGTAACGCTATCATCCGCGCCGCAATGGGATGCAAACTTCCCGTATTGCAGGTCCGAGAGCGTGAGTTGTTCCAGCGCGGCGTGGGTGAGTTGGGAATCCCCGTTGGCGATCTGCAGTTTTGTTTGGACAAACTTGGCGAGCCCTTCGGCCCTCCCTGGGGGCAAGACCAAAAACTGGCCGCGCTGGCGGCGTGGCTGGCGCTCACTGACCATGCCAAATCCTGAGTCGCCGAAAAGCCATCATCCATCCCGCCGTTGACCGCCCCACCCTCCTGAGGTAGTCTGGCTGCCGACCTGCTCCTCAATTCATAAGAAATCCTTATCGGAGGCAACATGCGGCGAACACGCTTCATGTCATGGTGATTTCTGGTACTCTACCTGGCCTTTTTCATGGTGCCCAATTTCCGGCAAGCCCTGGAAGTGCCGCTGGCCAATTACTGGTGGCAATCGCAATTCAACATGGATGTGCTCATGGAGAACAGTCAACAGTCCAAAGTTCATAGCCAATAGTTCAAACCCGCTGAAGTTTTGTGGTCTGCTTGCAGGAACGTGAAATTCAAAGGAGGCGGTGTTGTGATCAAGCAAGCTTTGATGTATGCGGTCGCTTTGTTATTCCTCGGCTCGATTGCGGCAGCGCAAACCGATGTGGAGCAGGCCTCATCGCAATCTACGAAGGGTGAACTTGAAAGTGTAAATTGCCGCGCGATGGAAGTTTTCGTAGCGAAATGGAAAGGGGCAAGCGTGGTGATCTTTCATCAACGCGATAAAGCCGACGGGCCAAAACTCGGCGAACTCCTCCAGGAGCACACTGGTCAGGAAGTGGAGTTTGAGACCGCCGACGGCAAGCATCATCGCGCCACGCTGGGACGAATTAAAAACTGTTTTGGGCGCGGTCTGCTGATCTTTGCGGCTGATGATGCCAACCTGGGAGTGAAAGAGGATTTCATCCTGCACTTTGGAGATCATCCGTAGGCGGTGTCCGAAATGCCAGAGCCAGAGATTGCGGACCTGAAGCTAGGCGCACCTCAGGCAGCCTGGTCGTTGGTAGCGCCATATTCCCGCAACCAAATGGTCCCCATGGTATCTTATTAAGGTAGGCGGAGCAGGCTCCGGGTTGGACCTGCGCCGCACCAATCCGGCAATCGAGGAGAGTCCAGCTTTCTTGACCGAAGTTTCCGACCGCATCGCACAACTCAAACACTTGCTCTCCGAGCGCTTGGTCATCATTGACGGCGCCATGGGCACCATGATCCAGGCTCACCAATTGGGTGAGAAGGATTATCGCGGCAAACAATTTGCCGACCACTCCAAAGACCTGAAACAGAATAACGATCTGCTGAATCTCACCCAACCCCATCTCATCGAGGCCATTCACCGCCAATACCTCGAGGCGGGCGCGGACATTATTGAAACCAACACCTTCAACGCCAACGGCATTTCCATGGCGGAATACCTGCTTCAGGACAAAGTGGTGGAAATCAATCAGGCCGGGGCGCGCCTGGCTCGAAGCGCCGCAGACAAATTCATGTCCGAAAATCCGGGCCGGATTTGCTGGGTGGCCGGGTCGCTGGGGCCCACCAGCCGATCCGCGTCTGTTGTATCGGATATCTCGAACCCAGCCGCGCGCAAGGTTACATTCGACCAGGTTCGCAGCGCTTATTATGAGCAAGCGGGCGCGCTGGTGGAAGGCGGCGTTGACCTGCTGTTGGTCGAAACAATCTTCGATACGTTGAATGGCAAGGCGGCGCTTTTTGCCATCGACCAGTATTTTGAGGACTCGGGCCGCCGGGTTCCCATCATGGTTTCAGGTACCATCATCGACTTGAGCGGCCGCAATCTTTCCGGCCAGACTGTCGAGGCCTTCTGGAATTCGGTTTCGCACGCGAACTTACTCAGCGTTGGGCTCAACTGCGCCCTTGGCCCCAAACAAATGCGGCCTTACATCGAAGAACTTTCACAGATTGCCCCGGTCTTCGTCAGTTGTTATCCCAATGCCGGCCTGCCCAACGTCTTTGGCGGATTTGATGAGACGCCGGAACTGATGTCCGCCGAACTGCGCGAATTTGCGGCCAACGGCTGGCTGAATATTGTGGGCGGATGCTGCGGCTCAACGCCCGCGCACATCGCGGCCATCGCGGAGGCCGTGCGCGGACTCGCGCCCCACGTTCCCTCCACACCCGAGCGACTCACGCGCTTCAGCGGGCTCGAGCCGCTGACCCTCCGGCCGGACATGAATTTCGTCAACATCGGCGAGCGCACCAACGTGACTGGGTCGCCCAGGTTTTCCAAACTGATTCTGGGCGGCGAGTTCGAAAACGCGCTAGCCGTGGCCCGCCAACAAGTCGAAGGCGGTGCGCAGATTATTGACGTGAATATGGACGAAGGCATGCTCGATTCGGAGCAGGCGATGACCACTTTTCTGAACTACATCGCCTCGGAACCCGACATCGCCCGCGTGCCCATCATGATCGACAGTTCCAAGTGGAGCGTGATTGAGGCAGGGCTGAAGTGCGTCCAGGGCAAAGGGATTGTGAATTCCATCAGCCTTAAAGAGGGCGAAGAGGTTTTCAAGCATCACGCCCGTCTGGTGAAGCGTTACGGCGCCGGAGTGGTGGTGATGGCGTTCGATGAAAAGGGACAGGCGGACACGGTGGAGCGCAAAGTGGAAATATGCACGCGCTCTTACAAGATCCTGACCGAACAGGTAGGCCTCCCGCCCGAGGATATTATCTTCGACCCCAACATCCTGACCGTGGCCACCGGGATGGAGGAACACAATAATTACGCCGTGAATTATATTGAGGCCACGCGGCGCATCAAAGCCACTCTGCCGGGCTGTAAGGTAAGCGGCGGTGTGAGCAACATCTCCTTTTCCTTCCGCGGGAACAACGCCGTGCGCGAGGCCATGCACTCCGCGTTTCTTTATCACGCCATCCGCGCAGGGATGGATATGGGAATTGTGAACGCGGGGCAACTCGCCATCTACGAAGAAATTCCGCGCGACCTGCTGGAACTGGTGGAAGACGTTTTGCTCAACCGGCGGCCCGATGCCACTGAGAGGCTGCTGACCTTTGCCGATTCGGTAAAGCAACGCGGCAAAACGGAAGTGAAGGAGGACGCGTGGCGTTCCGGGACGGTGGAAGAGCGCCTGTCGCACGCCCTGGTGAAAGGGATTGTGGATTTTATCGACGCTGACACGGAAGAGGCTCGCCTGAAATTCGCAAAGCCCTTGCAGGTAATCGAAGGCCCTCTGATGGCCGGAATGAGCGTGGTTGGCGACCTGTTCGGCTCCGGCAAAATGTTTCTACCGCAAGTCGTAAAAAGCGCGCGGGTGATGAAAAAGGCCGTGGCCCACCTGCTGCCCTATATGGAAGCGGAAAAACAGGCCACGGGTGGAAGGCAGGCGGAAGGCCGAATCGTCATGGCCACCGTTAAGGGCGACGTCCACGATATCGGCAAAAACATTGTGGGCGTGGTGCTGGGCTGCAACAATTACGAAATCATCGATCTGGGCGTGATGGTGCCTTGTGAAAAAATCCTGCAAACGGCGCGCGACGTAAAGGCGGACATGATCGGCTTGAGCGGACTCATCACTCCGTCGCTCGATGAGATGGTGCACGTAGCCAAAGAAATGGAGCGCGAGGGGTTCAAGGTTCCGCTGCTGATTGGCGGCGCCACCACCAGCCGCGTGCATACGGCGGTGAAGATCGCCCCCGGGTACTCGGAGCTCGTAGTACATGTTCTTGATGCATCGCGCGCGGTGGGCGTGGTGGGCAAACTCAAGAGCCCCGATTTGAAACAGGAGTTCGCGCAACAGAACCGGCAGGAACAGGATAAGGCCCGCAAGCAACATGGCGCGCCCAAAGCGCAGCCGTTGCTCACCTTGGCAGAAGCGCGCCGGCGCAAGCCTCCCATCGACTGGGCCGCGGCGCCCATCGCCCGCCCATGCTTCACGGGGATTCGCGTGACCGATCCCGTGCCACTGGAAGAAATTGTTCCTTACATCGATTGGAGTCCGTTCTTCCAGGCTTGGGAATTGCGCGGGACTTATCCGGCCATTCTCGATGCTCCCGACGTTGGACCCAAGGCGCGGGAACTTTTGGAGGACGCGAAAAAACTTTTGCAGCAAATCGTGGAGGGAAAGCTTTTGACCGCCCGCGCGGTGGTCGGATTGTTCCCTGCCAACAGCGTAGGCGACGACATTGAAGTGTATGCCGACGACGCGCGCTCGAAAATTCTAACAATTTTTCACACACTAAGGCAGCAGATGGAAAAAGCTCCGGGCCACTACAATCACGCGCTGGCCGATTTTGTAGCGCCACGCACCCTGGGACCGGTGGATTACCTTGGAGGCTTCGCGGTGACGGCGGGAATCAACATTGAGCCGCTGGTAAAGAAATTCGAATCCGACCACGACGACTATAACGCCATCATGACCAAAGCCCTGGCGGACCGGCTGGCCGAGGCGCTGGCGGAATTGATGCACAAGCGCGTTCGCGAAGCCTGGGATTACGGCCGCGAGGAAAAACTGAGCGCTGATGATTTGATCCACGAGCGCTACCGGGGCATCCGTCCGGCGGCCGGATATCCGGCCTCGCCCGACCATACGGAAAAACGCGTGCTGTTCGATCTACTTGAAGTAGAGAAAAATGTCGGGATGCAACTGACCGAAAGTTTCGCTATGTTCCCTGCCGCTTCGGTGAGTGGACTCTACTTTGCCCATCCCGAAGCCAAATATTTTGCCGTCGGCAAGATTGGCCGCGACCAGGTGGATGATTATGCGCGCCGCAAAGGCATGGACGTGCGCACGGTGGAGCGCTGGCTTGCGCCGAACCTCAACTACGATCCCGACGCGTGAGACACTTTCATGCACTCAATCAAACGGGAAAAAAAACAATAGAACAACTATGAAGACCACCATAAGAAACAGCGCTATGAGAAAGGCGCAACCGATCATTTTGATTCGGTCTTTAAGCCATTTGGTCCATGTGGCTGATCTAGTTTCCAACCTCCGATTGATACAGACTTCCTCTGTCAAGGCCACTATGTAAGGGTAGGCTTGGTCACCTGCCTATTCAACGGAACCGGAAAAACTCATTGGGTCGTTCGCAATTCCCTCCGTTTCTTCACGCTCGAGGATTCGCAAAATCAGGTCGCGAACTCGAATACGAAATAGTTCTGGAATCGGCTTGGAGGCTTTTGCTTCGGTAGCGAGTAATTTCTTTTCCATCTCATTAAGCGGAGTACCCCACTTCTCAGCTTCGACCGCGAGCAAAGTCAGCATATGGTCTAAGGGATCTTCATTGCGGCTGAACGGGCTCTTTCGTATGAAACTCATCATCTTTACCTAATTCAAGATTTGAGGTGCGGGACAATCTGGGCCGACATAGTCGTAAATTTGCTGTTTTAAATCCAAAAACACTCTACTTCGCTTCAAAATTGACGCAAACGCGTGACGCTAAGGGAGACTTTAGTCAGGCTCGAACACCGCGCGACCGGCCAGGGGCGTGCCATGTCTTGAAGGTTATCTCGCGGGGTAAGGCCCGCCTGCAAACTTGTTAGGGTGATAGCCTTTTGAGCCCACAGCACGCGCGAGCGGGCTGCGCGGGTCGGCCCCACTTTTCAACCGGTCGAGAACGTATCTGAAGTCATACCGCGGCCGCCAGCCGAGATCCTTCCTCGCTCGTTCGTTCACATAGACTCTGTCGATGCCGGGAAACATCTTCCAGCGGCGGCGCGCGTACTCGCCCTCATAGTCCGGAACCCTTCGCTTCACCACCAGGGGAGCGTTGGCGCGCAAGTCGGTTAGATCGTCCCGAGTAAAAGGCGTAGTCGCGCTGATAATGTAGCGCCCGAAGCCGATAGTGGTAGCTTGCTCCAGTGCGAGCAGGTGCGCGCTCACTACATCCTCGAGATCCACGCGCCGGTAAAGAAACTCGTTCACCTTGGCGTTGTCATCGTCATAAGCTTGTCGCGTTTCATCATTGTCATCCTCTTCGGGAAAAAAGCGGGAGGTTCTCAGGATGAGGCAGGCGAGCCCGTGATTCCGGTGGAATAATTCGCAAATGTCCTCGGCCGCGGTCTTGGTTACGCCATAGATGTTCCTGGGAATCGGAGTGACATCTTCGGTAATCCACGCCGCCGGGTTTTGAGGCGGCGGAGTCAGCGCGCGGCCGAAGGCGCTGGTGGTGCTGGTAAAAACCAACGCGCCCACGCCGGCCAGTGAAGCCTCTTCCAGAAGATTGAGTGTCCCGGTGATGTTGGTATCCACAAAGCTTTGCCGGCTGTGAGTTGCAACGTGGGGCTTGTGAAGCGTGGCCGAGTGGATCACGGCGTTGACATTCCCCATGCATCGTTTGACAAATAGCCGGTCGACGATGGATCCAACTTCACTCGTGAATTCCGAAGGAACTATGTCCAGCGAGATGACTTCGTGGTCTTTTTCCCTGAGCGTGCGTACCAACGCTTCGCCCAAATGTCCGCTGCTGCCTGTGACCAGGATCTTCATGTTCAGGTACGTCTCCCTCCGCGTTTATTGTAGTGCGTTCCTGCCAGGGGCCATGTGACTTCAAGCATGATTCGGTGTCTCTGCTCGACTCTTCATCTCAAGTTATATTAGATATATAATCTTAACTTGATTTGCCGGGAGGACTACTGAGGCCAGCGATAATTGCACTAATCAGTTTATTCCTATTCTGCCCTGCATTTGCTGATGAATCTTTAAAGGGATCGCTCTGCGTCGCGCCATTTGACTTCCGATCAGCGAATCCCCGCAGAGCCGCTGCCGGAGATGTGGAATGCACTTCCGGTAGACTTTCACTTAAAGTTGATGGGCAGGAAGCGGTGGCATGGCCGCAAAATAAATGCCTTACGGTCGAGGGCTTAGATCTTAAACAACGTCATCGATTGGTTGTACTGTGCGACGGTAAAGCACAACAATCCTTCAGCTTCCGTTTCTCCGAATTTAAGTCGAAAGCACCATGCCTTTTTATCAACGATCTTTACAAGACTATACAGCTGTGGGATCGCAAAGGGGCACCATGGTGCAAATGCAAATAAAGCCCGCCTTTCGCTACTTCGCCACAAAGGTCACGCAGACCGGCGAAGGAACATCGGCCATTTCGCCAGTGGGAGTCAAACGGCCGGTCTTGGGGTCGATGCGGAAAACTACGAGAGTGTCGGAATTCTGATTGGCGGCGAAAAGGTAATTCCCCGTGGGATCGAGGGCGAAATTACGCGGCTCTTTCCCTCCCGTGCTCACAAACTCAACCGGGGTGAGCGTCCCTTTGTGCGGGTCAATGGCGAAGACGGCGATGCTGTCATGCCCGCGATTTGAGCCGTAAAGAAATTTACCAGAGGGATGCACCACCACTTCTGCGCAGTTGCTCTTGCCCTTGAAATCCTTGGGCAACGTCGAAATCTCCTGGAGTTCCCGCAAAGTTCCGCGCGCCGCGTTATAAGAAAACGCGGTGAGCATGGACCCCATTTCGCTGATCACGTAAACAAATTTTCCGTTGGGTGAAATGGCAAAGTGTCGCGGCCCTGACCCCGCATGGATTTTGGCAAACGGAGGTTCGCCGGGCGCCAGGGTTCCGTGCGCCGCGTCAAATCTGTAAACAAGGAGTTCGTCCAGGCCCAGATCGGCGGAGAGGACAAAGCGGTTGTCCGGTGTCACACCGATCGAGTGCGCGTGGGGCCCTTCCTGCTGCTCGTGATTCACACTTGACCCATGGCGCTGATCGAAGGCGGTGGCATTGCCCAGGCGGCCATCCTCGAGCACGGGAAACACGGCCACGGTGCCGCTCGAGTAATTCGCCACCATGACGTATTTGCCAGTTTTGTCCAGCGATATATGGCAGGGGCCGGCTCCACGAGAGATAACCTCATCAAGGAAAGTAAGTTTGCCGGTCTCGTGGTCAATGGTGAAGGCGCTGACGCCGCCGGTTTTTTCCCCCTTGTAATTGTCGATTTCATTGACCGCGTAAAGGATTCGGCGGTTGGGGTCGACGGCAAGAAAGGAGGGGTTCACAGTCTTAGCAGCCACGCCGAGCGAGACAAGCTTTCCTGTGGATTCTTCAAAGCGATACGCATAGATGCCCTCGCTTTTGGGGCCAGTGTAGGTGCCCACGTATACAATATATTCATTGGTCGGCCGATCCTTGTGGGTGGCAAGAGCCTGAACTGGCGTATCCAGGGCGCCTAAAACAGTCAACACTAGAAGGGCCGCCTGGGTCGTGAAGTGATATCGAATATTTTCCTTTCGCATTTGAAAACTACCTTTGGGATAAAAAAACTTAAAGTGCAAAAATAAATCCAACCTCGTCCCGTCCCCAATTCGAAACAGCCCGGGAGCCGGAGTGCGGTTTATTCGGGCAGCGCGAAGGCCACATAACTGCCACCCGGAGGCTCGCCCGACTTTCCGCCTCCCGCGGCAATTACTACAAACTGACGGCCATTCACTTCGTAAGTGGCGGGGGTCGCGTTGCCGCCCGCGGGCAGCACGGCCTCCCACAAAAGTTTTCCGGTGGCCTTATCGTAGGCGCGGAATTTTCTGTCGTGCGTTGTGGCGCCGATGAAGACCAGCCCTCCGGCGGTAACCACGGGTCCGCCATAATTTTCGCTGCCGGTATTGTGCATGCCCTTGGCGGCCAATTCGGGAAATTCGCCGAAAGGAATTTTCCAAACGAACTTGCCGGTATTCAAGTTAACCGCGTTGAGAGTCCCCCACGGCGGCTTAACCGCGGGATAGCCATCGGCATCGAGGAACTTGTTATACCCATCAATGGTGTACTTGAGCGGGCTGGCGGACTGGTCGCTGATAGGCGTGGCGAAAACGTGATCCTCGCCCGTGGCCAGGAAATGCGCCATGGCGGCAACCACGTTTTGTCCGAGATGGGCGAAATTGGGCATGCGCCCGCGGCCCTCGCTGATGACGCGGGCGATTTGCGGTTCTTTATATTTCCCGGTTAAGTTGAGCAGTGAAGGAAATTCGGGCGGCGTTCCGCGCATGTCCGCTCGATGGCAACTGGCGCAGTTGGCAGCGTAGACCTCTTTGCTCGTGGCCTGTTCCCTGGTTTGGGGCCGCGGAATCAGCCGGAGAATCCAGGCCATCTCGTTGGCATTCACGTAGAGCGTTCCGGACTCGGGGTCGAACGCGGAGCCGCCCCATTCGCCGCCGCCATCAAAGCCGGGAAAAACCACCGTGCCCTCGCGGCTGGGTGGAGTGAACTGTCCGCCACTGCGAACTTTCTTCAGTTGCGCGAGAACCTCGCGGTGCGCCGCCTCGGTCCGCTGGGTCGCGAGATCGGGCGTGAAAATCTGGCGCGCGAAGGGCGGCGGCAAAAGAGGAAAAGGTTGCGTTTCCGCCGTGGTCTCGCCATCGACGTCGGAGGCCGGCACCTTGCGGTACTCGACGGGGAAAAGTGGCTTGCCGGTTTCGCGGTCGAGAACAAAAACGAAGCCCGACTTGGTGGTCTGCGCCACCGCGTCCACGGAACGCCCCTGGCGCTGGACGGTAATCAGCAGCGGCGCGGCGGGAAAATCGCGGTCCCACAGATCGTGCTTGACGCCTTGAAAATGCCACACGCGCTCGCCGGTTTCCGCATTCAGGGCGATCACACAATTGGAGAAAAGGTCGTCGCCGATCCGATTGGCGCCGTAGAAATCGAAGGCGGCAGAACCCGTGGCAATAAAGGCGAGCCCGCGTTTTTCGTCCAGGCTCAGGCCCGCCCAGTCATTGGCTCCTCCACTGTATGTCCACGCGTCCTTGGGCCAGGTCTCGTAGCCGAACTCGCCGGGATGGGGAATGGTGTGGAATGTCCACCGAATTTTTCCGGTGCGCACGTCGTAGGCGCGGATGTCGCCGGGGGATGCGGGCAAGTCTTCACTGACGATGCTGCCCAGGATCAAGAGGTCCTTGTAAACCACTCCGGGGGAGGTGGCGGAAACGGATTGGAATTTGGGATCACGGCCCAATCCTTCGCGCAAGTCCACTTTGCCGGATTCTCCGAAAGTCGTAATGGATTTTCCCGTGTTGGCATCGACGGCGTAGAGGTATTGATTTACAGCGTAGAATAATCTGCGGTCATCGCCCTCCTCCCAATAATTTACGCCGCGGTTGCGTAGTTTCCAAAAGACGGCTTTGCCCTCGACGGGGCTGAAACTCCAAACCAGTTTGCCCGTGGCAGCGTCCAGAGCGATCAAGCGCAATTTGGGCGTGGTGGCATAAAGGACACCGCGCACCACAAGCGGGTTGCACTGCATTTCCGACTCGGGAAAAACGTCACCCGTGTCATAAGTCCAGGCCACTTTGAGCTTTTGAACATTGCCGCGATTGATCTGCTGTAGAGAAGAATAGCGGAGGTTTTTCGGACTTCCGCCCGCCACAGGCCAGCCGTTGTAATCGTTCCCGACGGGGGGCCGTTGCTGCCCTGCCTGGAAAATGGCTGCCGCCATGAGAGCGCTTGCCAGAGTGAACTTCAAAAGCGCCTTGATCGAAAATGTTTTCATGCGCAGGGAAAAGCGGTGGTGTTATTCATGGAGCATGTCCGAAATGAACCGCGGTCATGTGAATTGATCATCGGGCTGTCGGTTTGGATCCCCCGTTGCGGCCGCTGATATATTTTTCAACAAAGGTGATGAAAGAATTGAGACGCCCCTCACTGTCCGCTTGGACCTCGGCAAGGTGCTCCATTCGCGTTTCGAATTTATCCTCCCGGTTAGCGAGTGAACTCACTCGTTCGGTCAATTCAGTCATGGCCACCGCCAAACGCCCGATCAAGTTCGTGGCCGTCTGAATCTCTTGTTCAGTCTTGGCGCGGCTTTTTTCCAATTCGGTAATGGCATCATCGTGCCGCTGCATCTTCGCGGTTAGCTGTGCCTGTTGCTCCACGATGAATTGCATGGTCCTTTCAAGCTGTTCGGGAGTCAATTTCGTCCTCTTTTAATCCGGTTTTGATTGTATCCCAATCTCGTATTCTGCGGAAAGTATCAAAGCCGGTTCAGTCCGTCGAGTGCGGCGACTTTATAAGCCTCCGCCAGGGTCGGATAATTGAAAACGGTATCGCGGAAATATTCAATTGTTCCTCCGAACGAAAGCACGGCCTGGCCAATGTGGATGATCTCCGTGGCCCGCTCGCCCATGGCGTGCACTCCCAAGAGCTTGAGATTCTTCCGGTGAAATAGAAGTTTCAGCATGCCGTTATCGTCGCCCAGCATCATGCTCTTCGCCAATTCGGAATACTTGGCGATCCCGATTTCATAAGGCACTTTGGCCGCTGTCAATTTCTCCTCGGTCTCTCCCACCATGGAAATTTCAGGAATCGTGTAGATCCCGTAGGGGAATAGTCCCGCCACTTGAGACGCCGGGACTCCGAACATGTGACAACTGGCCAGGCGTCCCTGCTCCATGGATGTGCTGGCCAGGGCGGGAAAGCCTATTACATCACCGGCTGCGTAAATGTGAGGGACTTTGGTTTGGAATGAACCATTCACTTCCACTTTGCCGCGCGGGTCAGGGCTCAATCCCGCCGCTTCCAAGTTCAGCCGGTCTCCGTTAGCCTGGCGTCCCACGGCGTACAACAAGCCGTCTCCCCGAACGCGCTTGCCGCTTTCAAGTTCCGCGAAGACCCTGTCTGTTTCCGCATCGACGCCCACGGAAGTTACTTTCTCACCCAGCCGGAAAATGGTGCCCAATCGGCGCAGGTGAAAAGTGAGTGCTTCCAGGATTTCATGGTCGACAAAATCGAGGATGGTGGGTCTCTGATCGATCAAGGTTACGCGAGCGCCCAGAGCAGCGTAAAAAGAGCTGCACTCGAGTCCCACGACGCCGGCGCCCACCACTATCGCCTCCTTGGGCAAGCGCGACACGCCGGGAAACTGGTCGGTATCAATAATTCGAACGCCGTCAAAAGGAATGTCAGAACTGTGAGCGGGACGAGTGCCGCAGGCAATCATGATGCGCTCACTGCGAAGAGCAACGGTTTTGCTCTCGCCTGCAACTTCCACCGTGTGGGGATCCACAAAGCTGCCGCTGCCCTCAAACAGGGCAATATTGTTACGCCTGAGCTGAGCGCGGATTACTTCCGTCTCCCGGCTGACGATAGTTTGCACGCGATAGGTAAGATCCTGGATGGTAATATCATCTTTGGTCTGGAAGTCGCGGCCGTAAAAACCCCGCTGTCTGAATCCGGTCAATTGAAGGACAGCTTCGCGAAAAGTTTTGCTGGGAATAGTCCCGGTGTGGACACATACACCTCCCACCAAGTGCCCGCGGTCGATGATGGCCACACGCTTGCGCATTTTGGCGGCGCACACTGCGGCCTTTTGTCCCGCCGGCCCGCTGCCAATCACCACCAGATCGAATTGTTGCGCATCCGCCATCGCTTATGCCCGGGTCACGGCCGACACCTGGAGTTCAACCGCCAAGTTCAAATGGAATTACTCCGGCGACAGGCAGCAGGGCGTAAAGTGAACACCTAACTTGCCCTTCTACACCACGCCCGAAACTGTCCAGGTGGCGCTTATCATGCCATTACTGGCGTCCGATTGTCACTGAGTTCTTGGTTGTTTGAGGGGCAAGTCCACCACAAATTGGGTATTGCCGGGTTGGGATTCAACATGGATTTCGCCGTGGTGCTTGCGCACAATGCGGGCCACGGTATCCAGGCCCAGGCCCGTTCCCTCCCCCACGCCTTTGGTGGTGAAAAAAGGATCGAAAATGCGCGCTTTAATGTTGGGAGGAATTCCGGGGCCATTGTCCTGAATCTCCACCGTCACGCGATCCAAAACCCGCCGGGTGCGAATCCGCAAACCGCCTTTGCCGTTCATGGAGTCAATGGCGTTGTCAATCAAATTGGTCCAAACCTGGTTCAGTTCGCCGCCGTAAGCGCAAACCTTGGGAAGATTGGGATCGTAATCGCGGGTGACCGTAACTCCCCGCTTCAAGCGATGCCCCAGTATGGTCAACGTACTCTCGATGCCATGATGCACATCCACTTCCTGAATGGACCCCTGGTCCATGTAAGAATATTCTTTGATAGCCTTCACCAGTTCAGAAATGCGCTTGGTGCTGTTTTCGATTTCGTTGATCAGCTTGCCGATGGTCAGCAGCGCGGCAATGCGAACCAGGGCATCGCACCAGGCAATGTCGCCGATCTTGGCGGCCAGGCCTTCGAGCTTGGGGACGTCCACGCCCACATCGGCGAGAATGGGCGCAATTTTCCAGGCATCCGGCATCTTGCGTTCGGTCAGCCAGGCGCTGATTCTTTCCTCCCGGTCGCTTTGACCCAGGGGATCCACCGGGGTCTGGGGAACATATTCCTGGGCCTTGCGCTCCAGGTGAAGAATGGTTTCGCGCTGGTCGTCGGTGAGAGCGTGGCGCGCCAGCCGGATGCTTGCGTCCCGGACGGTTTCCAGCGCCGCGCGCAGACTGACGGCCGAACGCTGGGCCGCCGCCGCCGGATTATTCAACTCGTGAGCCAGGCCGGCCGAAAGTTTCCCCAGGGCCATCAGCTTCTCGCGCTCCGTTTCAATTTTGGTGGTCTCGCGGATGCGGTCGGACATGATAGCCACCAGCCGTTGCCCGAGCTGGGGCATGCGTTGCAGCATTTCGGGGAAAAAACTCTTGTGGAGGCGGGCTATCCGGGTGGGGACGACGGCGCGCCCCGTGCCCTGAAAGGTGGTGAGTCGTGAAAATGGTAGATAGCCGGTGACCTCGCCGGCGACCGCGCTGTAGATGGGCCCGTCCGGATTGTCATGGCGCTGGAACCGAGTCTCCCCTTCCAGAATCACAGCGAGCCACTCGGCGGGGTCACCGGCCCGGACGAAAACATCTCCGGGCGCGAGGTAAACGTCCTCAAATCTTTCCGCCAGCCATAGAAGGTGCTCCTGGGGGAGATCGGAGAAGACGCTTATTTTGCGCAGATCGTTCGTCAACTGTTCAACTTGGACTGCCATTGGATTTTCCGCCATAGTTACACCGCGCTCAGGTATTGATGAATGAATTGGACCGCGATCGATCCCTCGCCTACTCCGGAAGCCACGCGCTTCACCGAACCGTGGCGCACATCACCCACGGCGAAGATCCCGGGCACGCTGGTTTCGGGCAAAAAGGGATCGCGGTCGGGAGTCCACCCTGCGGGCCGCTTTCCTTCGTGCATCAGGTCGTTTCCGGTAAGAATGAATCCGCGCGCGTCGCGTTCCACCACGCCCGCGAGCCAATCGGTGAGAGGCGCCGCGCCAATGAAGACAAAAAGTGAAGCGGCGGGAACCTTTTCCGTCTGGCCGCTGTCTGAACAGTGGATCGAGATCGATTCCAAGCGCGTGTCACCGTGAACTTCCACCACGTGCGCGTGCGTTTCCACCACGATGTTGGTCGTTTGTTTGATCTGGTCAATCAAATACTGCGACATGGATGCGGAGAGCGAATCACCGCGCACCAGCATCACCACCCGGCTGGCGTACTTGGAGAAATACATGGCGGCTTGTCCAGCGGAATTGGCGCCTCCGATGATGTAAACATCCTCGCCCTTGCACGCCATCGCCTCGGTCATGGCGGAGCCGTAGTAGACGCCGCGCCCTTGCAGACGTTCCGCGCCCGGCACTTCCAGCTTGCGGTAGGAGACGCCCGTGGCCAGCAGCAACACTTTGCAGCCCAGCTCGCTGCCGTCCGCCAGCTTCACAATGCGCGAGGGACCCTCCACTCGCACGGCGGTTGCCGATTGAGGGGTGAGGATTTCCACGCCAAAGCGCCTGGCCTGGGTGACGGCGCGGCGCGCCAGGTCGGCGCCGCTGAGGCCGGAGGGAAAGCCCAGGTAGTTTTCGATGCGCGAGCTCATCCCCGCCTGGCCGCCTGGAGCTTCCCTTTCAATCATCACCGTCTTCAATCCTTCGGAAGCGCCATAGACGGCCGCTGCGAGGCCGGCCGGACCTCCGCCCACAATCACCAAATCATAGAAAGCCAGATCGGCGCGCACACGAAGGCCGAGCTTTTCCGCCAACTGAACCGCACTCGGTTCGGCCAGGGAAGAGCCGTCGGGGAAAAGAATGACGGGCAAATGGGACGCGTCATCACCCAAAGTTTTTGCGAGCCGGCCAACCTCAGGATTGGTGTCGGCAGTCTCAAGATCGAACCATTGATATGGAACCTGATTGCGCGCCAGAAATTCTCGCGCCGAGTAAGATTCCGGAGACCAACGATGGCCGAGCAAGCGAATGCCCTCGAAGGCAGGATGATAGGTTCCCCGCCAATCATCCAATAGATCATCGAGTACCGGATAGAAATTCTCCTCGGGGGGATCCCATGGCTTCAACAGGTAATGATGAATTTTGGCTTCATTAATGGCCCGAATGGCCGCGTCAGTATCGGCGTAAGCCGTCAGGAGGACTCGTTTGGTTTGAGGATAGAGTTCCATCGCCTTGCCGAGAAATTCCACTCCGGACATTTCCGGCATGCGCTGGTCGGCAAGGAGTAAAGCGACAGCGTCGCTGCGTTTTTTCAAAGCCCGTAGGGCATCAAGGGCCGTAGCGCCTGAATCCGCGCGCAACACACGATAGCGTTCAGAGTACCGGCTGCGCAAGTCGCGCTCCACGGCGCGCAAAACCTCCGCATCATCGTCGATAGTCATCAATACCGGCTTGGCCATAATAGTCCACCACTCATATGAACTGGTCTTTCTATAGATGCGGGAAATTATCCAAAGATACTTTCCGGTGATGCATCTGCCCTTCCCTGTGACATATAAAATTAGGAACTGTAATTTCTATCTCCGAGACTTCACTCCGTCATTATACCGGGGAAACCCTATTTGGCTCCCTCTGAAAGGAAAAACCCAAGTGTCAAAATTTGACCCAATTAACTCGGTACCATTGAGGACGTGACCACTCACCTGGCGCACTCCGGCTGATAAAAAAGCCGGCATCGCGCCACCCTCTCCCCACGGAAGAGGGCAGGGGGAAAAAGGAGGGTGAGTTGAAATCAGTTCTTGAGGCAGTTTTAAATAATTAGGATCCCAGCCTTCTCCCAGAGGAGAAGGTGGCTCGCCGCGGCGGGGCGGATGAGGGGCTAGTTCCGACATTCGGCCTCAGTCCTCAGATCTTTGACAGTAAACAGGTCTTGGTCAAATGAAAAACCAAACTGTGTCACACCCCCCCAAGGCCGGTCTTGACATTTAACGCCTGCCCCGCAAATCTGTTGCTGGAGGGGTTGAAATGATCATCGAAATGCGGACTTACAAGACCAAGCCCGGCATGCGATCAAGGTTCATTGAGATATTTCGCTCCAAGTCGATCGCTGCTCATGCGGAAATCGGAATGAAAATACTTGGGCCGTTTCTTTCCGTTGAAGATCCAGACATCTTCTTTTTCATGCGTGGCTTCCCGGACCTCCGTTCGCGCGAACCGATGAAAGCAAAGTTTTACCAAGGGGAGCTTTGGAAGCGCGAATTAGAGAACGTCCTGATGCCGATGCTGGAAAAGTATGAAGTCGTCGTGGTGGACGATCCTGAAGGCCTGGTACGATGGAAGTAAGGTGGTTAATCAGGCAAGAGCGTCATCGGGAGTGGATATACAAATCCCGCAGCATTCCTTTGTAACCCCACTTCAATCAGTCCTCGACTATTTGAAAATCTAAGTCTATTCCGCGCGCCTGGTCATATAAAAATAAATGGCTGGGGTTACGATCAGCGAAAGGACCATGGAAATCAGGATGCCGCCGATAACGGCAATGGCGAGGGGTTGGAGCATCTGGGAGCCGGCGCCGAGGGCCAAGGACAAAGGCAGCATGCCTGCGACAGCCGCGAGCGCCGTCATGGTGATGGGGCGCAGGCGGCGGCGTCCGGCTTGAATCATCGCTTCCTCTGGCGGAAATCCGGCGTGGCGGAATTTCTGGTCGGCATCGAGCAACAGGATGCCGTTCTTGGCCACGATGCCGATCACCATGATGAGGCCCATGAAGGATGAAATGTTGAACGTGATTCCGGTAACGAGCAGAGCGAAAAAAACTCCCGAAGTTGAGAGCATGGCCGAAGTTAGAATTGCGACCGACGCGGAAAACTGGCGGAACTCAAAAAGCAGGACCAGAAAGACCAGCACGAGCGCCAGCACGAGCACGGTGACGAGATCACCAAACGATTTTTGCTGCTCTTTGTAGGTTCCACCATATTCCACGCGAATGGAGGGAGGAATCTTTAACTGGGTGACGGCCTTCTTCACTGCCGCGATGCCGGTGCCAAGGTCCACTCCATCCAGACGGGCGGTTACGGATACTTCCCGCTGAAGATTGATGCGGGTGATTTCCGTTTGTCCCGGCAGTTCGGTAAGCGTGGCGAGCGACCCGAGCGTGGCCGTGCTTCCCGTCGAGCTAATCATCATGGTGTTGCTCATGGCGTCGAGCGAGGCCCGCGTGGACTGGGGAAACCGCACGCGCAAGTTATAGACTCGGTCATTTACGATGAGCGGCGTGGGAGCGGGCTCGCCTTCCAGCATGGCCGCGGCATCGGTTGTGATTTCCTCGGGCGTAAACCCTGCGCGCGCGGCCGTGGCGGGATTCACCTGGTAAACCACGGCGGGACCACTGGTGGTGTTTTCGATTCCATTCGCCACATCCACTACCGGTTTCTTGCCTCCAATTTTGATGTTGCCGATGGCATCGCCCACCTGCGGCGCCCACTCCGCCAGCAAATCGGCATTGGGAGAAAACATCATGATCTGGATGGGCTGCGGGGAACCGGTGAGGTCTCCGATCATGTCTTGCAATACCTGGGGGAAATCGATATCCACGGAAGGTTCTGACGCTTTGATTTTGTCGCGGATGTCGCTGATGATCTGGTCAATATTGCGCCTTCGCTTGCTCTTCAGCTTCACGGAAATATCGCCCGTATTGGCTTCGGTCACCGCCGCCAGCCCAAGCTGAAGGCCGGTGCGGCGCGAAGTGCTTTCCACCTCGGGAGTCGCGCGCACAATTTGCTCCATGTGCGAAACCACACGGTTTGTCTCCTGAAGCGAAGAGCCCGAGGGCATGACGTAGTCGAGCACGAACCCGCCCTCATCCATGGCCGGAAGCAGGTCGGATCCGAGATTCCGATAACAGACGTATGAAACCACCACCAACACCACACCCATCGCCGCGAGCCAGGTTGGATGCTCCAGGGCACGGCGCACCCAACGTTCGTAATATTTTATGACGGAACCGAAGAAGCCTCTCATGGAAGCTTCTTCTTCAGCAGCCATCAACCTTTTCACTTCGTCATCTTGGGTTGGCGGAGGTACACGAAAATCGCCGCCGGCGGTATCCATCGGATCGGCGGCCGGCTTCGGCAAATCCTTCCGGCGCAGGAAGTAGAGACTCAGGTTGGGGGTCCAAACCAGCGCCAACGCCAGCGAGGTAAATAAAGATACGGACATGGTAACGGCCAGGGCGCGAAAGAAAGTTCCCGTGACGCCCGTGATCGCAATCAAGGGCAGGAACACCACCACCGGAGTAATGGTCGAGCCCACCAGCGGCACGCTAATTTCTTTCAGCGCGCTTTGGATGGCTTGCAGACGTTCTTCGCCGGCCTCGCGGTGCAACACGATGTTTTCCACCACCACGATGGCATCGTCGATCACCAGGCCCACGGCCGCGGCCAGCCCGCCCAGGGTCATCAGATTGAAACTTTCGCCCAGTACCTTGAGGGCAATGAATGTCACCAAGAGGGTGACAGGAATAACCATTCCGGCGACGAGTGAAGATCCCCAATCGCGCAGGAACACCACCAGGATGATTGACGCCAGAATCAATCCCACGATGATGGCGTCGCGCACGCTCTCTATGGATTGGTTGACAATATCCGATTGATCGTAATAGGCGCGCAGTTCGACCCCGGCAGGCAGAGCCGACTGGATCTGCTGAATTTCGCTGTGCACCTCATCAGCCACGGCCACGGTGTTGCTGCCCGGCTGGCGATTGATGCTCAATAGAACCGCAGGTTTTCCGTTGGCGGTGACCACCGTGTAAACCGGCGCCACAGATGGGCCCACTGTGCCAACATCGCGCAGACGAATCGGAATGTCGTTCGTATTCTTGATGACGATATCCCCAATTTCATCCGGAGAGTGCACTTGCGCCGTGATGAGGCCGAGGTACAGTTGATGGTTGTGCTCCAGCAATCCGGGTGAATCAATCAAGTTGGTTCGACGGACGGCCTCCAGGATATCGGGGATCGTCACTTTGGCCCTCAAGAGCTTGGACGGGTCCACCGTCAATTCAAATTCGGGCTGATCGCCTCCCTGCACCACGACCGTGGCGACACCGTTCAACCGGTTCAAACGGGGTTTGATATCGTAGGTCGCTATTTCCCACAACTGGGTCTGCGGAAGTTTTTCCGAAGTCAGGCTGTAACCAATGATGGGAAAACTGGCAAAGCTGAGGCGATGGGATTCAATCTTGGCGGTCGAGGGAAGGGTGGTTTGCACCCGGGCCAATGCGGAGTCGACACTCTGAAGGGTCTGAAACATGTCCACGTTCCAATTGAAGTTGAGGTCTATCTCCGCCGAACCGCGACTGGTGGTCGATTGCACGCTTTCCAGGCCCTCAACGCTATTCACAGCTTCCTCGAGAGGGCGGGTAATGGTCACCATCATCTGATCGATGGGCATCACGCCGTTGTCCACGCCGATAATCACACGGGGAAAATTGGTGGAGGGAAATACCGCGACAGGAATCGTAAATACGACGTACAAACCCACCGCGGCCAGGGTGAGAATCAGGAAAATGACGGCTTTGGAATGCCGCGCCACCCAATAAGACGACGAAGCAATGGTTTTGGGAGTGGGTTGGTCCGGGATGGTCATTGGATTCTTATTGATTTCTCGCAGGTCGCCTTAAAGCGCATGGCAAGTCTTAGGCCGGGCATAACCATTGAGGTGCACGCTATGCCAGGGCTCAATCCTTTTCCCCGCCTTTTGGACTGGGTTCTTCGGCTCCGCCCTTATCGTCTTCTTCTTTTTTGGGAGTCTGGATCTCCAGCTTGGTCTTGGCCAAGACGTCCGGATCCTCACGGAAAAGTTCATAGGCGCCCACGGTCACCACTTTTTCTCCTTCGGACAACCCTGTCGTGATTTGAACATCGTCCCCGTTTTTGATCCCCACCTTCACGGGTTTGATCACCGGAGTATTGCCGTTGGCGACGATCACGGATGTACCGCCATCGGCCGCGGTCAGCAAAGCGGTGGAGGGAATGACGAGGGCATCCTTCACCGTTTCGGTAACTATGCTGACGCGAACACTGGCGCCGGGCTTCAAATGCTCGCCACGGTTCGATGCCTGCACCCAAACTTCCACGGTAGTGCTGTTGGGATCGAGGGCCGGGCTCACAATGCTGACCTTGCCCGGAAATTCATCGCTGATTCCGGCCATCGAAATGGTTGCGGCGTCGCCCACGCGCATTAACGTTGCCTCTTGCTGGGCGACGTGGGCGCGTGCGATCACCTGCGAAGTATCCATCACTGTAATGACCGGAGTCCCTGCGGTCGCCATCTCGCCGAGGTTCAGCGGGCGATCGGTTACCACGCCCTGGATGGGACTGCGTATCTCGGAATAACTCAGTTGAGCCTGGGCGCCCTGATACTTGCCCTTGGCGGCGGAGAGCTGCCCGGCAGCGGACTTCAAATCAGAGCGCCTGGTGACGGACTGGACCGACTGCCAGTGCCGTTTCGCAATTTCATACTGGTTCCGAGCTTGGACAAGCGCAACGCCCGCGTCATCGAGTTCCTTGCGGGCAATGGCGCCTTCCTTGAACAGACTCTGCCGGCTGTCATAAACTTTTTGTGCAGCGTCGAACGATTCCTTGGCCGCTTTCATATCCAACTCCGCTTTCTGCACCTCCTCCGGCACGGCCGCTTTTGTGGCCTCTTCATAGGCCGCTTGTGCTTGTTGGTAGCCTCCTTGATTTTCCGTGGAGGCGGCGGCCAGATCTTTATTTTCGAGCTCGGCCATCAGCTCGCCGGCGTGGACGTGACTACCCCGGTTCACGTAATACTTGATCACCGGCGCGCTGATTTTAGGCACCAGGGATGCCTGGCTCAGCGGATACAAAACGGCGTCCGCACTGACTTTGTTTTGAATGCTGGTCTTTTCCACGGCCGCCACCTGCACCGCGACGGTGGGGGAGGGTTCCTGCTCCGCTTTATTTGAACAAGCGGTTCCGCCCAGGCAGAGGGCGAGCGAAATGCACCAGAGGGCTTTCCGCGGTTGCGCTTTGCGGATGCGAAGCCGTCCCCGGGGCCTGCGTCCCCGGCATTCAAATCCCCAGGCCGTTCCCGCTGTTTCCACTTCCCTCAGGATTCGTCCTTTGTTCTTGTTCATAGTCAAAAACTTCCGGTTAATGTTTGCAGCGTGGCCATGGCGACGCGATAACGCAATTGCCCATCATCGTCGGAGTTGCGGGCCTGGGTCAAACTATTCTGCGCATCAACCAATTCCAGAATCGTCGATTCACCCGCCTGGTAACGAAGAGTGATCAAGCGCAGGCTTTCGGCGGCAAGCTCGGCGGAATGGTGCATGGTTTCCAACTCCGACCGTGCCGCCACGGCCTCATTATAGAAGGAGTATAGATTACCGAGCACTTGCCGCTGGGTTTGGCTTAACTCGGTGCGCGCCAAATCCCGTTTGTATTCGGCCTGCTTCAACTTGCTGCGCATAACCCCCCAATCCCAAACCGGCAGATTCAAACTTGCGGTTATAAAATGGCCAAGGTTCGGAAGCGGGCCGGACTTGGGATCGGCGCTGACCACGCTGCGAAAAGCAAACGCGTTGGCTTCAATGCCATAGTCCGTATCAACGGTGATGGTGGGCAAGAAGGCCCCCTTCGCTGAGGAAACGTCGGCGCTGGCAAACTTAAAGGCTTCCATCGCGGCCCGAACGTCAGGGTTCTCATGCTCGGCCATGGCGCGCACATCATTGAAGGGAGGTAGATCCTGGGCCGAGTTGAGATCGTCGACGACCGCGATATTTTCATTCAGATTGGAGGACAGCATAACTGCCAAAGCAAGGCGCGCGTTATCCACGGCCAACTGTGCATCCTGATAGGCTTGTTTTTGCTGGGAGAACTGAAGTTCGGCCTTGATCACATCACTATGGGCAACTTCTCCCCCCTGCTCCCGTTCCTTGCTGATGGTCAGAAATTTTTCCGCCTGCTCCAAGGCCTGCTGGGCGCTGGCGTATTTTCGCTGCGCCACAATCACGGCATAATAATTCTTCGTGACCGCCACGGCGAGGCCACGGAGCGCGATTTCCGCCTTCGCTTTGGCCATCGCTTCCGCCGCGGGGGCATGGCTGTATCCCGGCATCAACGCACTCGGAGAAAGGTCTTGATGGACGACGCCCCATGCCCGATAAACATGCACTCCATCATTGGTCACATAGCGTCCGGTGGGGAGCACTCCGTTGCCCTTGGTCAAGAGTTCCTGGGTGGTGAAACTGACCAACGGCAGGTGTTCCGCCCGGTGCTGGAGGCGGTCTTCATGCGCCAACTTGGCGTCGGTCATGGCGGACGCGTAGGCAGCGTCATACTTCCGGGCCTGCTCCAGAGCATCATGAAGCGTCAAAGTGAGGGGAGGACCTGCATTCTCCTGTCCGGCCGGATGCACAAGCTGCAAACTTGCACCAGCCTGGAAGGCCTCCTGCGTTTTTGCCCGTAAGGGCGAGGCTGCAACCGCACAGATCAGCATAAGGACGGCGCAGAAAATGCCTCCGCCGCTACGGCTGACTTTTTCAAAGATAGTCTTTTCAATTGATTCCGCAATATTGATGTTCGATATAGAAGAATTCGTATCATGTCGCATTTAAAATCCTCCTTATCAATAATTCAAGTGCATATTTCCAGACTAAGTCGATCCGACTCCGAATCTAAATATTACTCCAAGATTGTTTGGCGTATCTGAAAACAGCATTAAATTCTGTGCAAGCTGGTCCCGGAAGCGGGAGGCGCGGGAAGAGAGGCGGATAGTGTCACGGGACCGGTGCGCAGTTGTTCGAAGGGTTCGAAAATTCAGAAGGGGCGCAGGAAAGGGCGCTTATTCCTTTGCGACGCGGGCGCATCGCCACTTTCAATCGGCGCGGCGGGCGAGTGCGGCCATGGCCTTCAGCAAAGTTTTCACTTGATCGCGCGAAGGAGCTTCGGCATAGAGGCGCAGCAGATTCTCCGTTCCCGAGGCCCGGACCAGGAGCCAGGCCTTGTCGCCGAAAAGCATTTTCACTCCGTCCATGCTGTCAATGGCCGTCACCAGCATTCCGCCCACGCGTTTGCCTTTAAACCCGGCGGCCTTTTTCACCGCCCGTTGCGCCACGGCCTTTTCGATTTCGAGGTCCATTCGCTCGTAATAGTGAGGGCCGAATTCGTCCTGAAGTTCCTGCACCAGTTCACCCAGCGTCCGATTGCGCGCCGCCACCACTTCCGCCAGCAGCAACGAATTAAAAATGCCATCGCGCTCCGGCAAGTGGCCTTTCACCCCGATGCCCCCGCTCTCCTCGCCTCCTATTAAAACGTCGCGCGTGAGCATCAATTCGCAAATGTATTTGAAACCGATGGGGGTGACATGCAGAGGCAATCCGTATTTCGCCGCCAGTTTATCCACCATTTGCGTGGTCGAAAATGTTTTAACCACTTCCCCGCGCAGTTTCAAATCTCCCGCAAGGTGGGCGAGCAGAATGGAAAAGATCTTGTGAGAGTCGATGAAAGTTCCATCGCGATCGATGGCGCCCAGCCGGTCTGCGTCACCATCGGTGGCGAACCCGGCGTCGAATCCTCCCTGCACCACCGCTCGCCGAAGGTCGGCCACGTGCGGTTCGATCGGCTCCGGATTAAGGCCCGGGAAAAGAGGATCGTGCGCACCGTGAATCTCCTGAAATTTGATACCAGCTTCCTCAAAAAGCGCGGCCAGGCAGCCTCGTCCCGCGCCGAACATGGGATCGATGGCAAAACGCCGTCCCGATTCGCGAATTCGGTCCAGTTCCACCAGACTCTTTAATCGCGTGAGGTAAGGACCAACCAAATCCGTGGTCTTGATCGGGGCGGCGCGGCGATGCCTGGTTTTTGTCTCAGACTTGATAGATTTGAGAAGATAAGTCTCGATCCTTTGGACAATCGCTGGAGCCGCTGATCCCCCATAGTCCGCCTTGAATTTCACCCCATTCCACCGGCTGGGATTGTGGCTGGCGGTGATCATAATCGCACCCGCTGCTTTGCGCGCCACCACCGCGTAGCTGACCGCGGGCGTAGGGGTGGCGCGGTCGGCGAGGACCACGGGGATCCCGGCTGACGCGACAACTTCCGCCGCCGCGCCGGCAAATTCGGGGGAAAGGAAGCGGGTATCGTAGCCAATCACCAGGCCGTGCGAGGGCTTGCCCTCGGCGCGAATGTAGTGGGCGACGGCGGCGGCCACCCGGCGCACATTGGCGAAGGTGAAGTCATCTCCGATGACTCCGCGCCAGCCGTCGGTGCCAAATTTGATTTTGTCCATGGATTATTTCAGCCGTAAGGCCGAATGGCATTCGGTCTGTGGCAAAATTTACATCGAGCTGACCGAATCCCGTTGGGTCCCGGAATAGTCTTGATTCCAGTCTGCCCCCACACCGTTCGCCAGATGGCTGCGAGATTTATCGACAGGCCGAACGCCGTTCGGCCCTACAGCAACTCGCGCCGGCCTTGACGCTCCAGCTCTTGCACCGCCTTCCCCACATTCTGGGAATCATCGCGGGCGCAGACCAGAAGCGCGTCCTCTGTCTCCACAATCACCAGGTCATGAACGCCCACTGTCACCACATGTTTGCGCGGCGACACAATCATATTTCTTTCCGAGTTCAGAGCGATCGCGTGGTGCGGCATAACATTGCCTTGCGCGTCCTTGGGATTGAGGTCGTAGGCCACTGCCCAACTTCCCACATCACTCCATCCAATATCTGCGCTCACTCCATAAACATTCGAAATCTGTTGCATTAGAGCAAAGTCAATGGAGATTTTTTCGAGAGTCGGATAAATCCTCCGGAAAACCGCACGCGCCCGAACTCCGCCCGCCTGGTTGATCCGCGCCAGAGACCGCGCCATTCGGGGTTGGAATTGTTCCAGGCTGCGAAGCAGCGTGGAAGCGCGCCAAATAAACATTCCACCATTCCAACGATATTTTCCGGAAGCCAGAAATTTGCGGGCCTTGGCAAGCTCGGGCTTCTCGGTAAACTGTTCCACTCGAAAAATTTGACGGCCCTCAGCCTCGCCTTCCAGTCTTCCGAATCGGACGTAGCCGTAGCCAATATCGGGCCGGGTAGGTTTAATGCCGAGAACCACCGAACGGCCTTCAACGGCGGCCCACCGGCAGGCGGCGCCCAGGTCACGCCGGAAGACTTGCGGATTTTCAATGACGTGATCGGAAGGCAGCACCACCATGATGCCGTCCGGATCGCGTTGCAGGATTTCCTGGGCCGCCAATCCAATGGTGGGCGCCGTGTTGCGCGCCGCAGGTTCGGCCACAATTTGCTTGCGTGGAATCCGGGGCAGGAGCCGAATAATTTTCCCCCGCACAAGCTCGTTAGTAAAAATGTAGGTTCGCTCCGGGGGAATCACACTTTGAATTCGCGCCACCGCAGCTTCCAGCAAAGTGTCTTGCCCAAAGAGCGCCAGCAGTTGTTTGGGGTTCTTCCTGCGGCTGAGGGGCCAGAAACGAGTTCCGCTCCCACCCGCCATGATAACGGCGTAAGCGTGCTCGAAGGGGGAACCCTTGGTCGTTCGACCTTTGCTCCCCTTTTTTCCATGCTTGACTTTCATGAGTCCAGCCGCCTCATTCAAAGCAAATTTTCCGAATGTCGCGGGAACTTACACCACGCTTCAGGAGCGGGCGCCGAAAATCTTTTTCAAGATCGGGAAGATAGAATTTCAAAAACCGGCTCTCTTTCAGCGGCACCACGCGATACCGTCCTGTCGCAGGAGGAATCAGCCAGGTTTCTCCGGCCCGATAGCCCAGCCAGCCGGCATCGGTCTCCATTCGGCCCTCACCTTGAAGCATTGAATAAATTTCAACGCGTTCTGGCGTGCCCGTTCCGAATACGGTTTTGTGCGCTTTCAACTCTTCCACCGCAAAATATCGGCTGGCCACCACGTACCGGCGCGAACCGAAGGGCTCGCGAAATGCAAGGCGGGGTAAATCACGTTGTGTTGGCGCTTCCATTCGCGTGACTTCCAGTCCTTTCTTCAAATGGAGCGGGCGGGGTTTGCCGTCGAGTCCGGCGCGTCCAAAATCGTCCAGTCGATAGGTGAGGTCCGAATTCTGCTCGGCCTCGAAAAGGACCAGGCCCGGGCCGAGCGCATGAACCGTGCCCGGGGCCACAAAGACCGCCTCATTCGCTTTAGGATGGAAAGCGGAAACAAGTTCGCGCAAAGTTCCATTCTCAAACGCCGCCTTCAGCTTTTCCCTGGTCACGCCTTGCTTCAGGCCCAAGAGGATTTCCGCCCTGTGACCGGAATGAATGAAATACCACATCTCGGTCTTTCCCGTGCTCCCCGCATCGTGGATGCGCGCGTAACCGTCGTCCGGATGCACCTGGACCGAAAGCCAGTCACTGGTGAAAAGGTATTTGGCCAGAATTGGAAAGCGCGCCTCGGTCCAGCCGCTGCCGTTGAGTTCGGGGCCATATTTTCTTGAGGCTTCGGCGAGGGTAAGGTCACAAAGCGGGCCGTTCATGAAACGGGACTGATCGTCGGTAAGCCAGACTTCCCCGATCAATTCGTCCTCGCCCGCCCCTGATGCCGCCTTGTCAAAGAGCGGCGCCAGATCGTGTCGTCCCCAAATCTTTGGTTTGTAAACCGGGGAGAGCAGCAGAGGGCAATCGAGTTTCGCCATGGAGATTAATATTTGGCAAAAAAATTCTTCAGCCGCCTCAAGCCTTCATCAATCTGCTCCAGGGATGTGGCGTAAGAGAGGCGCACGTGCGCATGGGTGCCAAACGCGGGACCGGGTACTACGGCCACGTGGGCATCCTCCAAAAGTCTTTCAGCCAACACGGTTGTGTCCGCCAGTCCGTCCTTCTTCAGAAAGGAACCGACGTTGGGATAAACATAGAAGGCGCCCTCCGGATTGACGCAACTTATTCCCGGGATGGCGCGCAGGCCTGCCACAATTCGATCCCGGCGGGCGAGGTATTCGGCGAGCATCGCCTGAACGGAATCCTGCGGCCCGCGCAGAGCTTCCACCGCTCCCTTTTGCGCGAATGAAGTTGGGTTGGAGGTGGAATGGCTTTGCAGCTTTAACATATTGGCAATCAGTTTCGCCGAGCCCAGCGCATAACCCACCCGCCAACCCGTCATGGCATATGTCTTGGAAAGCGAACCAATAAGGATAAGGTTCTCCCGATTCTTGGAAGCGCCCAAAGAGAACGGCTTGCGCCCGCCATAAATGAAGTGGCAATAAGTCTCATCGGACATCAACAGAATATTGCGCCCGGCGGCCAGTGCCAGGAGTTTCTCCATTTCCTCGTCCGGCGTCACGGCGCCCGCAGGATTGCTGGGCGAGTTGATGATGATCATTCTGGTTTTGGGCGTAACCAACTTTTCCACGTCGGCGGCACGCACGGCGAAATTATCCTCTTCGCGCGTCTCGAGCAGCACCGCTTTCCCGCCCGCATAGTGGACGATGTCCAGAAACGATACCCAGTAAGGAATGGGGAGAATGACTTCGTCGCCGGGATTGATGGTGGCGGCCACCGCCTCAAAAATCGCGTGCTTGCCGCCCACCGTCACCAGGGATTCTTCGGGCGCGTAGTTGGAACCAAAATCCGCCGCGTGCCGATCCACGATGGCCTGCTTCAGGTCGCGGGTTCCGCCGGTCGCCGTGTACTTGGTGAAATTCTGTTGTAGAGCTTCGATGGCGGCGCGTTTGATGTTTTCGGGAGTGGGAAAATCCGGCTCACCGGCGCCAAAGTCCACCAGGTTCACTCCGCCGGCCTTGAGCTTTTCCGCTTTGATCACGACGGCGGCCGTGGACGATACGGAAATTCTTGCGATGCGTTCTGAAAATTCCATGACCCTGGACCTCACCCTTTATTTGCCTTGGCTTTTTCCCGCAAGCGATCTTCCACCACCGGCGGCACCAGATCCTTCACCGATCCGCCGTGCCGAAAAATCTCGCGCACCAGCCGCGAGCTGATGTAGGTGTAGGATTCCCCCGGCATCAGGAAAACCGTTTCCAGGGTGGGCGAGAGCTTGTGGTTCATCAACGCCATCTGGAACTCGTATTCGTAGTCCGAGAAGGCCCGGATGCCCCGCATAATCGCGTTGGCTTTTTTCCGCTGCGCGTAATCCACCAAAAGTCCGCTAAACGTCTCGACGCTGACGTTTGTCTTGCCCTTGGTCACTTCGCGCAGCATGTCCACCCGCTCGTCCACACTGAAGAGGGGCTCCTTCTCAAGATTGACGAGCACGGCCACCACCAGGCGCTCAAAGATCCGGCTGCCCCGCTCGATCAAGTCGAGATGGCCCTTCGTGATCGGGTCAAACGACCCAGGATAGATTGCCAGCGTTTCAGCCATGGTTCGCTCGGAACTAACCGCCGCCCAGTGGGGAAATTCGAAAATCTATTCTAGCGTTCGAGTTTGACGATTGTAAATCGGATTCTCAATGAGGTCGAGAGTTAGCGGGTGAAAAAGGTGAGTGGGATGGCTTCGGCCATCGCGCGGTAGCCTGCGGGCGAAGGATGAAGATGATCGCCGGAATCATACAACGGCAGCAAGCGCTCGGGATGGCTGGGGTCGCGCGTGACTTTATCGAAATCCACTAAGGCGTCAAAATTCCCCGCTGTTCGGATCCACTCATTGATTGCCAGCCGGTCGGATTCACTGCGCTGCCGCTTTGCCCCCGTACAGGGAAGAAGGGTAGCGCCCATCACTTTGATGCCATGCGAGTGGGCGCGAAGAACGAGCTGCTTGTAAGAGGCCAGGATGTTTTGGACCTGGAGGGTATGCATTTCCGGCGGCACCTCGCCATTGCGCACAAGCTGGCTCAGGTCGTTGATACCCTCCAGAACAATCAGATAGCGGACACCGGCCTGTGCAAGCACGTCGCGGTCAAAGCGCGCAAACGCATTGGGCCCCACACCGTCTGTCAGAAGGTGATTTCCACTGATGCCTTCATTCAGAACGCCGAGAGTCCGTTTATTGTGCGAAACTCGAAGCCGCGCGGCAAGGAAATCGGTAAAGCGATCGTTCCCGTTCAAGGTCGCTCCGGGTCCGTCGGTTATCGAATCGCCCAGTGCGATAATGGTGGCACCGTCGCGCGGGACGGCCACATCGACCCCCGTGATCTGATACCAGTGGTCCACTTTCTTCGCATTAGGAAGGTCAGCGGCGGAAACCAGATCACCATGAGCCAGAAAGGAAGTGGAACGCGAGAAGGGATGCCCCGTTTGCTGGCCCGGCGGGATATCCAGATGGAATGTGATCGCCAAGGAGGAAAGGGCGGCTACAGTCAGCTTGACCGGATCAGAGGTATACTCGGCGCCTGCCGGTATGGTCAAATCGCTGTTTCCGGAAAAGGTGAGGGCCCTGTCGGTAGCCGGGTCAATCTGGGCAGATGCAACTGAAATTGGTTTCGCAACGTGGACAGAGGTAAAGTGCAGCGGGGCGGTCCCAAATACGTTCGAAATATCCACGCGGAGAGATGAGCCGCCGATGGACAGGTGCACAATTTGCCGCACCGTGGCATCGGTGAGATCTTCAGGAGGGAGGGAGTCAGCCGGCAGGAGAGCGCGCGGGGAAGCCCCCCAAGTTGCGACCCAATGCACACGAGAGGGAGATTGCGCCACTGCCGGCCGCGCGGGATACAGACCCACGGCAAGCAACGAAACCAGGACGAAAGTTCCTCGCACAATTCTCATTTAATCTGCCGTTCTTTCCGCCTTATGGCCGCCTTTCTGTTAGCAAGCAGCTTACCAACCAGGACGAACGATAAATTGTGGAACCCCTTGGTTAGAACTTTTGATTGCAACAAGTTCTTTCTCTACACTACTATAGAGTCATACACATAACTGACAACAAAGCCGGGTCCAACTGCCATTTTTTGTCGCTCGGCCTGGCAAATAGCGTCACTTGGGCGGGCATTCAAATTTAAAGAATAAATCCCAACTAAGGGGATTTGAACTGAGCAGTGGGCATGGTGAAGGTGGAGCGATTATCTCCACTTCAGTTCTCGAAGCGTTTCAAATCCCCGCTAATTCTTAACGCGATTTTCACCGTGATTCGAATGTCGTTTTTCGGAGGGCATCTTAGCATTCCGGGGGGGGCGCGCGTCAACACAAAATTCCCCTGGGTGGTGGGTTAGTTTGACGTAGAGGCGGCTTTACGCCGCCACATGGCGAGGTAAACTCGCCGCTACAAAATCAAAATGACCCATTACCTTCCCCTGGGCTTGATGACTTGCGGCAAGGGCTCCAGTCTAGGGCGTTGAAGCGGGGATTTACAGAAGCTTCTAATTCAAAAGCCGGCGGTCCGAGACCGCCGGCACAATTGTTCAAATTAAACCACCACCCAAAATCGATTTCTCCTTTCCACTTTTCCTTCCGGCTTTCTCTTCCGCGTCTCCATTGCAAATCGGCTTAGGCCTTAATGAGGGAAACTTCCAGCTCGATCTTAACGTCGTCCCCGACGAGAATCCCGCCGGTTTCGAGGGCCGCATTCCACGTCAATCCGAAATCGCTTCGCTTAATCTTGGTGGTCCCGGACGCGCCCATGCGCAGGTTGCCCCAGGGATCTTTGGATTCCGCAGTGGGTCCTTCCACTTTTAGCACCACCGGCTTCGTTACTCCGTGAATGGTGAGATCCCCGCTGATACTGAGCTCACCCTCGCCAGCGGATTTGACGCTGGTGCTCTTGAAGGTGATGGTCGGGTATTTATCGACATCCAGAAAATCCGCGCTCCTCAGGTGTTTGTCCCGGTCAGGCTCCTGGGTCTGAATCGTCTTCGCATCAATCACAACATCAACTTTGGATTGTTCCGGATTGGCAGGATCCCGGACAACCGAGCCCTGGACGTTGCTGAACGCTCCGTGAACATTGGTGATCATCATGTGCTTAACTACAAAATGTGCGGTGGAATGTGCCGGATCGATTTTATAGGTCGTGGTCATCGATTTAGTCTCCTTGTAATAGTATCTCGACCTAAAGATAGATGCAGTTGTTGGCTCTCGGTTTCATGAAATTTACAGGGAAAATATATCTCGATATCGAGTATTATAGGGTTCATGGGAGAGGAGAGCGCAACCCACATATGGCTGGTGCTCTTTAAAGCCTTCCGGGCCATTGAGCGGAACGCCGAAAACAGCATTGCGGCAATGAGAATCGGCTTTTCCGATTTCGCCGTGCTGGAAATGTTGCTGCACAAGGGGCCGCAGCCGGTGAATCGGATCGGGCGCAAGGTCCTTCTGGCCAGCGGTTCGATCACGGCCGCAATCGACCGGCTGGCAGCGCGCGGCCTCGTCCGCCGCACATCCGATCCAGGTGATTTGCGCGCCCGCATTGTGAAACTGACGCCAACCGGGCGCAAGTTGATCGGCCGGGCCTTTACCAAACACGCCCATGATATGGAGGAAACGATGGCGGTGCTGGGTCCTCGCGAGCGCAGGGAACTGGTTCGCCTTTTGAAGAAGGTCGGCCTCTGGGCCGCCGCCCACGCCGAATAGACGGGCGTAAAATCAAGCCGGACCTTGCGCACCCGTATAAAGTGCCTCAAAAATGATTCGCTGGGCTGGAGTGCAGGGGCGCGAAAAGCGAGAGCGGGATGGCGCCAGCCATGGCGCGGTAGCCCGCGGGTGACGGGTGCAAATGATCGCCACTATCGTACGATGGCAGCAAGCGCTCGGGATGGCTGGGGTCGCGCGTAACTTTATCAAAGTCCACGACGGCGTCGAAATGCCGCGGAGCGCGGATCCACTGGTTGACGGCCTGCCGGTCGGCTTCGCTGCTCGCGGCGGGATGGTAATAATCTGAGCCCGTATAAGGAAGAATGGTCGCGCCCACCACTTTGATGCCGTGAGCGTGGGCTTGAGCGATGATCTGGCCGTACGAACCCAGAATGCGGGAAACAAAAGCACTGTGCTCGCCCGGCGCAACTTCGCCGTTGCGCGCAAGCCCTCCCAGGTCATTGACCCCTTCGAGAAGAATCAGGTATCGGACGCCTGTCTGCGCCAGGACGTCGCGGTCAATCCGCGCCAGGGCACTGGGCCCCAGCCCATCCGTCAGAAGATGATTCCCGCCGATGCCCTCGTTCAACACGCCGAGAGTCCGCGAGTGGCGCGAAGCTTGAAGCCGTTCGGCAAGAACATCCGTCCAGCGATCGTTCCCGTTGGTAGTGGCTCCGTGCCCATCGGTAATCGAGTCCCCTAGAACAACAATGGACGCGGCGCCTCGCGGCGCAACCACGTCCACGCCCGAAACCTGAAACCAATGATCCACCTTTTTCGCCTCGGGAAGGTCGGAGGCGGAAACCAAATCTCCATGAGCAAGATAGGAGGTAGCTCGGGAACCGGGATGCCCGCTTTGGACCGCCGGAGGCGAGTCCATATGCAAAGTGATGGCCAGATTGGAAAGGGCTGTTACAGGAAAATCGACCGGATCAGAGAAATACTCAGCTCCCGCCGGCACGGCCACATCCCCATTTCCCGAAAAAGTGAGCACCTTGTCGGTGGCAGGGTCAATTCTGGCCGAAGCGGCGGAAATCGGACTTGCGATGTGAACAGAGGTCAAGTGCAATTTTGCGGTCCCGAAGGCGTTTGACACTCGCACGCGCAACATGGGGCCGCCAATTGAAAGGTGCACAATCTGGCGCAGCGTGGCGTCGCGCAGATCGTCAGGGGCAAGCGCGTTCTGAGGCTCGGGGATTTGTTGGGAAGCCGCCCACGACCCCACCCAGTTCATTGGCGAGAGTGTGATTTGGGAAACCGGCTGCCCCGGCGCCAGTCCCAGTGCGAGGAGAACGGCAACCAGCAATTTTCTCTGTACTAATAACATGTCCCGGTTTTAATATGAATCCCCGACTAAATAGATTTCCCTAAATGAGCACGGCAAAAATAGCACGTTGGGAGGCGCGTTTGTCAAATCAATGTTCGAATCTGTCAATCCTATTTTTTTCCGCGGCCCTATGGGCTTCGGCCGCCACCCCTCGGGCGTTCGCCCAAAGCGCGGATTCAGCGACACAGCCGCCGCCGGTTACCTTCACTCAGGAGCAGGACCATCAGAACATGATGGACCAGCTTGGAATCAAGGCGCTCCGCCCTGGTCCGAGCGGCGATGAGCAAGCGCCCAATCACGCCAACTACGATGAGTCGGTGGCTAATCCATATCCGAATTTGCCGGAAGTATTGATTCTTAAGAATGGGCTGAAAGTTACCACGCCTGAAATGTGGTGGAAGCAGCGTCGTCCGGAAATTGTGGAGGACTTGGAGCGTGAAGTCTACGGCAGGATCCCTCCGAACGTTCCCCATGTCACATGGACCGTCACCATAAACGAACGGGAGTTTGTGGGCTTCACCCCCGTGATCGCCAAGCAGCTTGTGGGACACGTGGACAATTCCTCATATCCTGCCATCAGCGTCGATATTTCCATGACGCTTGTCGTCCCGGCGAGCGCGAAGGGCCCTGTTCCCGTATTGATGATGTTTGGCCGCAGCGCGCTTCCAGCTCCCAGGCAGCCTCCTCAGGAAGAAATTGACAAGATCAACGCAAAGTTGAGGGCGCTGCTTGCCAAGGACGACCCGGCGTTGCAGGAAATCTTTGACCAATATCCCGCCTATAGCCTGGTCCCCGTCTCACCTTTTCCTTTCTTCGGGCCCCCTGCGCCCGGCGAACCATCGCCAACCCAGCAGTTGCTGGCGGCAGGATGGGGTTATGCCCTGCTCAATCCCGCCAGCATTCAGGCTGATAACGGCGCCGGATTAACCAGAGGCATCATCGGCCTGGTGAATCACGGCCAGCCCCGAAAACCAGACCAATGGGGCGCGCTTCGAGCCTGGGCGTGGGGAGCAGCGCGCGGATTGGATTACTTGGAGACCGAGCCGGCCGTTGACGCAAAACATGTCGGCATCGAAGGGGTCTCCCGTTTCGGGAAAGCCGCGTTGGTCACGCTTGCTTTTGAACCTCGCTTCGCCATGGGCTTAATTGGTTCATCGGGAAAAGGTGGCGCAACCCTCTTGCACCGCAATTGGGGCGAAGCGGTGGAAAGCCTCACCGGGGGCGGGTACTACTGGATGGCGGGAAATTTCATCAAATATGGCGCGTCAGACGCCGCCTTTGGAAGCAAAAACGGCGGCGATCTGCCGGTGGATTCCCATGACCTGATCGCTCTATGTGCGCCGCGTCTTACCTTCATCAGTTATGGCGTTCCTGAAAAGGGTGACGCCAAGTGGCTCGATCATCAGGGTAGTTATATGGCCACGGTGGCCGCGGGACCAGTATTTAAACTGCTGGGCGCGAAAGACCTGGGAGTCGGCGATGATTACCATACGGCAAAAATGCCGCCGGTGAATACAGGCTTGCTCGACGGCGAGCTGGCCTGGCGACAACATGATGGAGGACATACGGATGCCCCCAATATGAAATACTTCATCGCCTGGGCCGACAAGAAAATTGGGAATAACGCCGCGTCGAAAACTGGCGCGCGATGATTCGAATGAGGCCCTTATCCCGGCAGCCGTGCGTATGGCGCTGTCAAATTCAACGATTTGTCCTTATCGAGTAAAAGACGGCCGCTTCGCTTCCAACCGTTTGGTGTGTTCAGTCTGAAGCTCGGCAGCGGTTTGCGCGACCAAGGGTGAATAAAACGTGCGAACCAGGCGCGGGTCAAGCCAGCGCGGCTCGGCTTCTGTGGCAGCCTCGTATTCCTTGACGGCCTCATCGGCGTCATGGGTTTTCCATAGGGCAATCGCCAAGCCCATCTGCGGCGTGTTCCACTGCGAAGGATTGGTATTGCCTTCCCCATGCGGAATCCTAAAGCGTACGATCGCCTTGTCGGTTTCATTGATTTCCAACTCAACCCATGCCAGATCGTATTGAATATTCAGGTCCCCCGAGCGCTGGTTGGCCAGGTTGAGCAGCAGAGCGTTGGCGGCGGCGTATTGCTTGGCACGATAGTACCACCAGGCGAGTCGAATCAGGTGCTCGGGCGCGACACCATATTCAGCCGATCCGCCTTTCCGGATCATCTCCTCCGCCGGGGCCCCATTGCCAGCCAGCAACATTAGTCCGGCCCATTCGATCTTGATTTGCGAATTGAGAGCGGGCGTGCTTATTCTCTGCTCAGCCATGAATTCGCCGAATTCTTGCGCCGACTCACGCGGCGAATTTGCCGCACTAAGGGCTTCGGCATAACTCCACACCAGGTTCATATCCACTTGTTGATCTTTGGGCGTGAGGTCCAGTAGCTTACGGAAAGCTTTGGACGAAGTGGAGAAATTCCCCAATGCAAGACCGGCTTCAGCCTGGATCGTTAGCGCCTCAGTTGCTTGGGGGTCCAAAGTGAGCCAATACGACGCCACCTCCGCTGCCTGGCCGAATCGGTGTGCATCGCGCGCTTCTGCCGCAAAGGATCTGGCAAAAGCGACCACGCTTTCCGCATCGTCCGGATACAGGTTCTTCAGCTTCTGGTACGCTGCCCGGGACGCCCCAAAATCTGTCAGCGCCATCTCCGCTTCAGACAGAAAGATGAGCGCCTGGGCGTTGTTCGCTTGAAGATTGAGCGAAGCAGCAGCGAACTTTTCCGCCTGATTGTATTGCCGGGCGCCCAGAGCTGCCGCCGCCATCCCATTGGCAAACCCTGCCACATCTCCGGCATCCGAAGGAGATTGATCCACAAGCTTGCGGTAATTCTCGTTTGCAGCCGCGAACTTACCCTGGGCGAATTGAGCTTCGGCCAGGACCTTCACCGCCACCGGTTGGTCCGGCTGAATCTTCAGTGAGCGCGTTGCCAGCTTTTCCGCACCGTCGTAATTCTTTGCTTCCAATGTTTTTTGGGCGCGCGCGGTCAGGAAAACGTAGGCGACCTCCAGCGTCCGCTCGCTGGCCATCTTTTCCCATTGCTCGTCCGTAATCATTTTTTGAATTTGGGCGATGCGCTCAGCCGGCGCGGGGTGCGAGCGGAAATAACCTTCCAGCGTTTGCCACGCAATGCTTGAAAGTTCTTCCCCGGGCGTTTGAGCGCGGTTCCTTCGCTGCTCTTCCAGCCGGTCGAAGGCCTGGAACATCCGGATGGCGCCGAGGGGAGAGTATCCCGCCTTCACGGCCAGGTGGGTCCCTTCGCGGTCTGCTTCAAGTTCCTGGGTCTTGTTGTAGCCCGCTTCAAAAACCTCCACGGGCAACGCCACCAACTCGCCCAGCGGGAGGCTGCGAAGCGTGCCTTCCGTCTGCACTCGCTCCGCGCAATGGTAATGGTCAATGTGTTCCACCTCATGACCCAATACGTCGGCCAACTCGTCTTCGCTGTCCATCAAGGCGATCAATCCGCCGCCAATAAACACGTGTCCGCCCGGCAAGGCAAAAGCGTTGATAAAATCAGGGTCTGAGATGTAATGGAACTTGTAGGGGAGCTTGCGCTGAGCCTGCGCGGCCACGTGGCCCCCGACCCGGTTCACATAGTTCTGCACCACTTTGGTGCTGGCGTCTTCCTTCGCGAATGCCCCCGAACCCAAGTACCGTTGCGCCAGGTCGTTGCCGACGGTGATTTCTTCCTCGTCGGACATACGCGTGAACTTGGCGGGCAAGCGGGTCAGCTCGTGTTGGGTGTCGGCAACGAAAAAGAGCAGCGCGTCGGGGCCGACGGGCGCGGCCGTTTTCCGCGTCTGGCTGATCACCAGCGCGCCCGCTACGAGCGCAAACATGAATGAAAATGTGCCCCACCGCTTCATAAGTACCCCTGTAGGACTTCACGAAAACGGGTGTAGAGAAACGAAACGGAAAGCAACGCGACGCCGAGCGCGATGAAGGTCAGGTAACGATCACGCGGAGCGAGCCTCCATACGTCCACCAGAATGATTTTCCCCACGCAAGCCAGCAGCAGTCCCATGGCGCTGAGCCGGAAGCTGCGCTCCTTCACGGCCAGGGCAAAGAGGAACACGGCGACCGCTTCCGCGCCCCAGGCCGCCGTCGCCATGCCATAGGGCCGCAATTCAAGGTAGAGGAAATAAGTGAGCAGGATGAAGTTGGCGAAGAAAAAGGCCTGCTCCGGGCGCCGATTTAAACCGCTCAGCATTCTTTTGATTTTTCCCCGCCCCGCCGTTTGCGTTGAGGGGGCCGGAAGTTCCAAGCGGAAAGCCGCCAGGAGCGACAAGAAAATCAAGACAATGGTCGTCCCCACGGTGGCGAATTGTCCGGACCAGAAAGTGGGCGGCGGAAAATAGCTTCGCTCGTAGAAATTATGAAGGATGGTCCGGGAAAAAACGGCGGCACCAAGCAGAAGCCCCTGGTGCAGGAAAACCCTCCGCTTGAACCGCCAGGCCATCAAAACGAAAACCAGGATCAATGCCGACCACGCCGCGGCCACCCAGTCGAGGTCCAACTCAAAACGCATGACCGCGGCCATGGTGATGGTCCCAAGATGGCAATGAATTTGCGCCATCTTCATCCGGCGGTCGCGCTCCAGAAAGGTAGCCGGATTATCTTGCAGCCGCCAGTAAACGAAATAGAACAACAATGCCAGTGGGATGGCAGTGTAAACGCGCGGGCTCAACTCCCCCGGCGTCTCGACGGCGTTGAAGTTCACCAGGAAGAGGCGGAAGAAACAAACGATAAATAGAAGATACGCTTGAAAGCGCAAGGAAGCCGATGCGCGCTCATAACCCAATTGAAACAGCATGAGACCCACCAGCGCCCACCCCATGGCCACGCTGGTCGGCCACAATTGGTACCAGAGCAGGAGAGTCAGGACAAAAGTCCCCACCCACGTATAAGCTTCAGGAATCCATAAGGCTCTGGCGCGCTCGGGATAGCCAATCCACTGCGAGCAAAAGTAGAGTAGAGCGATGGCGAGAGAGATGGTGGTGACGGCGCGCCAGTTAAAATATGAAACTTCCACCACAGCGAAGTTGACCGCCACTATTCGGATGAAACCCAGCAAGGCAAAGGCATTGGCCTGGGTGTTGAGCTCCTCAATCTTGAGGTTGGAGCCGCCAATCGCCAGCGCCAAGGCCATGGCCATCCACGCCACTGCCAGCCAGGGCTCCGTAAAAAGGGCCCATATCCCAATCATCGCCACTATGCCAGCGATGTAGGATTGAAATCGCACGCACGTTTTTTCGAAATCTGTTTGGAGCAAGTCCGGCCAGCGGCGGGGGACCCAGTGAGCGTTGGCGTAAAAGACCAACGCAGCCACAGCGCAAATCAACGCCAGTCGCGGATCGCTGAAGTCAACATGCTTCAAATCGCGCGCGTCCGAAAGGCGCCACGAGTCGATGAAAACGATATGCCAGGCCACCACCAGTTGCGCAGCCATTCCGAGGTAGCGAAACACAATTTCGCGCGTGAATACCCCGGCCAGGAACAGGGCTTCCGCTTCCATCAGCCAGAGGACAGAGAGGCGGCCGCCGGAATAGCGGAAAGGGAACGCGGCGATCAACAAGGTGGCGCCAATAGTGGTGAGAATCGCAAACGCGGTGCGGCGCCGGCGTGTGACGGGCAATTGACCGAGCGCCATTTCCATCGCGCCCACCGATACCAGAAACCAAAAAGCCAGCTCGGGACGCGCGGCCTGGTAATTGATCACGTAGTGGAACAGGCAAGTATTCAGCAGCGCGGCGACGGTGGATACGTTTTCTTCATTCGGAATATCGATGCGCCGGAAAATGTAGGAGAACCGGAAAATCAGCCAATAGGAAATCAAAAGCGCCGTGCTGAGCGGGAGTTCAGGGAAGGGATGATGGGGCACGCCCATGGGTTCGATGATGGGACGCAGCCAGTAATAGTGATTCAAAAATACAGCGAGGATCGCGACCACCTCAAGCTCAAACCAGCGCCGGCGCCCTACGATCACAGCCAGAGCCAGAGCCAGGATTGCGCCCGCGATCAAACTGTTGACGCTGCCATGACTGATGTTGATGGTGGTGAATGCAAGCAGAAAAGCAAGCCCGGTGACAACCTGTGAGTTGTAGCGCAGCGTGTGCGCCACCATCGCGGCCGCCACGATGAGGAGGAGAACAAAATCAGCAGACTCCGATTCAAGAATCCGCGTGGCGGCCACGTGATTCATGGCGTAGGTGGTGAAATAAAGCAGCGCCCAGCCGCCGCCCATGCCGGCACGGGCCAAAATGCGCCAATTGTCTCTACTTTCGAAGTAAATTCCCGGAACCAGCATCGCCATACTGACAACAAAACTTACAAATAATTTTCCGCCCGGCCCCATTTCCCTCAGCTCATAGATCAGGAAGAGCGCGACGCCGATCACCAGGATGATGACGCCCACCTTGTTGAGCCAATTCGTGCCCAGCGTTTCTTCAAGACTGAGAATCGATTTTAACTTTTCACTTTTCTTCTGTGTGGAGACGGTGGAACCAATATTGGGCCGGGTGACTGAAGGAGAAACCCTCGGCGCAGAAACGGGTGGCGCGGGAATTGAAGGTGGTTTTGGCGAGGGCATGGCGGGGGGCGCCGGGATCTCCGGGCGCGCACTGGGAGCAGTCGCGGGAGGAGGCGCCGGGATCTCAGGGGCAGGGTGCGCCGGCTTGACTTGGAGCGGGACCGCGGCCGGTTCGGAAACTATTGCTCCTGCAGGAGCTTTGGAAGGCGCAACTTGCCTCTCCAATTCCTCCACACGGCCAACAAGTTTGGTCAGTTTTATAACTTGCTGTTCAAGCGTTAAGAGACGCGAGCCTAATTCTTTTTCGTTTTTCTCGCTTTGCTCGGCCTTGCGCGCAGCGCGACCGGCGCGCGCGAGGGCAACGAAGGGTAGAATGAAAACCGCCCCGATTAAACCGAGAACGAGAATAATGGCAAAAACAATTATTCCTTCCACTGTTTTATTCCTGATGGCTGAGCAATTGCCCGGATATTACCACCAACCAACTCAGTTCACCACTTGATAATTCACCTTCCTTCTATCGCTCTTCATGGGAAAAATACTAATTGGGAGTCCGATGGGTAACCAGAGGTAGTGTGACAGTTTGTGAAGTGTAACAAAGGGGAGGGATGTTGTGGGTGGCTGTGTCGTGAACTCAGAGGAAATGAAGGCCCAATACGATGGCCAGGGCGAGCGCGCCGGCAAAACTTGTGCCGGAGAAATTGACGATGCCATTGGTCACGAGGCCTTGGCGCTCCAGAGTTGCCCCAAGAATACTATCGAATAAATTCCCTGCCACTGCGGCGGCCAGTGCGATTCCGGCGCCGGCTAGTGCACGTTGGCCGCACAACCCGAGTCCAAATCCCAGTCCAACCACCAGCGCCGAGGCGATAATGCCTGCGGCAGATCCTGCCAGGGATACGCCGCCATTCTCTCCGACAGGAACTTCTTCGAGTAATGCGATCAAGTAAGTGCGGCCGGACAGCCACTGCCCCAGTTCACTGGATACTGTGTCCCCTGCCGCCTCGGCCACTGAGGCCAAAAACGCCAGCAGGAAAGCGGCTCGGGGAAACGCCGTGATGGCCAAAAGGGAAAAGAAAGCTGGGACCAGGCAATTGGCAAGAGCTTCGCGCCAGCTTCGCGCTCCACCTCGATGCTCGGCCACTCCGCGTGAGGCTTTCTTGGCGTAGCCTACTCGAGTGGCCAAGGACCCGAGCACAATAAACGCGAGCAACACCAGGAAACTTTTGTATCCATCGCCGAGGTAGATGGCCGCGCCCAACACAAATCCCATCGACGCGCCGGACAGGTCCGCCCATTTCAAAGCCAGAATCAATAATGCAAAAAAGAGATTCACCGCGACGGCTAGAATGATCCGCCGCCGCAAATAAGGGAAGTTGCTCCAGAACGCCTGCCGCTCAATGTAAGAAATGCTATAAATGAAAGCGCCGCAAACGAGTGGGACCGAAATGTTATCGTCCAGGCCGATGGGCATGCTTTCCACCACCGCGCCCACCACAGCGGCGGCGGCGCTGGCCACAAACACATCTTGGATATCAAGCTCCGGCGCCACCCAACGCGTAAGCGCGTAGGCGCCAAACATTCCGGCGAATACGAAGCCCAGAAATCCCGCCCACGTTTTTTGACGGTTCCACGGAAGCCCCGGCCCGCGCAAAGCCTCGCCCGCCACGCTTGCCATGCCATCGCCCAGCGCCAGGATCGCCCACACTGCACTGACGATGTACAAGTTGTGGCGATATAGAATAACCGTCACCAACATCGAGAGCGGATAAGCCAACATCGCGCTGCGGGAATCCACACGTGACGCTTCCCCGCCCCGAGTCCTGAGGTCCACATCAAGTTGGGGCAGAATGAAAGTAGTCAGCAGCAGAGCCAGCAGGATGCAACCTAGTGCCTGGGTAAAGTTAAGGAAGGGAAATAAAAACGCAAACATCAGCATAGCGATGTGCGCGATCTTCCGGGGAGGGAACAAATTTCGCGGAATCGTTGCTGCGGAGGCTGGAGTCATCGCTTATATTGACCTGTTACCAAGGTACGTAAAATGGTTGCGAACCCCCTCCCCCCCGGCCCCACTCCCGCAAGGGGGAGAGGGGAGAAATGAAATTGCAAGCTTGCAGGGACTCACTTGGCCTGGGTCGCGGCCTTGTACATCTTCTGAATATAATCGGGCGAATCGGGCTCATCTTTCACCCTCAATTTCATCCCTTTGCTGAAGGCCCAACGCTCGATCCAAGATATTCCCATGGGCCCGGCATAATGGTCGGGCAGACTGTAAGCTTTGTCCTCAAGCGCCCGGTCGAGGGGGATAAAGCGGTAGCCGCGCTTCTCCATCAGGGCCGCGACCTCATCAAAGTGATCGGCGTTGAGCCAATTGGCGTGCAGCAGCATCACCTGGCGCGGCTCGTAGCCCAAAACTTCCACCGAGAACTTCTCAAAGAAGTCGAACTGCCTTTCCGTGTAGGTAAGATAGGCCGCCGCGATCCGGCCCGCCAATTCCAGGTCGCCTCCAAGTTTAGCCTTGGTATAAAGAGTTGAGAACATCCAATCCGAGTTTTCGATGGTCACGGGGGCGTTAATGTAATGGTGGCTGGCCAGAAATTCCTCAAATTCTTTTTTGATTTCAAGCGTCGGCCCGGTCTGAAGAAAGGGAAAGCGAAAGTAGCGCAGCTTCATGCCGCGCTGAGCGATCAACATTCGGGTCACATTCTCGCCCCGCACCACTTCCGCTTCGAAATCCCGGATAGGCATGGTTTGGAATGAGGGATGTGAAAAGGTGTGGTTGCCGAGCTCAGCGCCCCGGTCGAGCCACATGCTCAGGAGCGCCGCGCGCGCATCGAGTTCCCCGGGCCTGTAGAGCTGATTCTCATTCACCAGCCCAACAACCGGAATATGACGGGCCTGAATGCTCGCGGTCAGCTTGTCGGTCATCTGTTGCGTATTGGCAAGACCAGTATCCGCGCCGTTGCGAGGCAAGTCGTCAAAAGTAATCGCGATCTCCCGCCCGCCTGGTGAGGAAGCACCTTGACCTCGTAGCGCGGTTTGCGAAATAAGAACCAATGCGGCGGAGAAGATTGCGATCGCAACCAAGAGTCTGCTCATGAAGTGTTGACCTAATTCCTAACCTTTGCACAATTCGACCATTCATTCTGTGACGTTTGGGATGTGGAGACAAGAGAAAAGGATCGTAACCGAGTTCTCTCAACTCTAACTTAAAGTTCCCCGAGCCACGACTATTCGATGACAGGTTTCGAAGGTAACCAGGCCATACATCATTTGGGCTCGTATCGATTGCTGTCCTTGACTCCCCGGAACCTCAGACATATACTTCACTCAAGCGGACCCACAAGTTTGAAGGAGGATCTTCCAATGCGGCGCTCGAATTTGCCACCCGTATTCCTCGGCTTGGCCGGACTCCTAGTGTTCGTGTTCTCATCCCCGGCACTGCGTGCATTGCCGGGAACAATCAAGATTCCCGACTCAACGCCTGTTCCCCTTTCCTTGATGGACAGCCTGAGCTCCGCCACCAACGATGTGGACGACCCGGTCCATTTTGAAGTAACCGATGATGTAAAAGTTGGGGACGTAGTTGCACTCCCCAAAGGTTCGACAGCCACAGGACATGTCGTTGAGTCCGAGGGCAGAAAACGAATGGGGCGAGGGGGAAAGTTAAACTTCACAGTCGACTACGTGAAGGCTCCTGACGGCACCAATGTCCGCTTGCGTGCCAGTTCGACAAGAAAAGGCAAGGACGAAACTGGGACAGTTATCATCGGGACAGTTCTTTTGTCCCCCCTATTTCTGATCAGACGTGGGCACGAGACAGAGATACCCAAAGGCACAAAGATCAACGCATACGTTGATGGAGACAGGGAGGTCACGCAAGGTGGTGCTCCATCAACTTCTGTAGATCCCCCGAAGGGCGGCGGGAGTGGATCATCGCAAAGCGTGACGATCACGCAAGAAGTCGAGCTCTCAACCGTTATCGTCAAATCCAATCCCGACGGCGCCGACATCGTAGTGGATGGCAAGTATGTGGGGAACACGCCGTCCACAATCACACTGAAGCCGGGAGATCACGCCGTCTCCTTGGAGAAGACAGGCTTCAAGAATTGGCAGAGAACCATGACGGCGAGTTCGGGCGGCATCGTGACGATAGACGCCACGCTCGAGAAGCTTCAGTGAGCTGAGGCGGAGGGACGCCCCGACTTACCCGGCAGGCTAATTTCTTGGCGAAGACTCTCACCCAGATCGGCAAATACCGGATTGAGCGCGAGCTCGGGCGTGGTGCGATGGGTGTGGTCTACAAAGCGTTTGACCCTGACGTCGAGCGCAATGTAGCCATCAAGACTATGCGCCTGGACGTAGAGTCCTCCGATGACGTGCTGAATCGGATGAGGCGCGAGGCCAAGTCCGTCGGCCAGCTTGAAGATACGAACATCGTTACATTGTATGAAGCGGGAGAATCAAATGGCCTGTTTTACCTGGCCATGCAATTTATCGAAGGGGAGACGCTTCAGGACCGCATTGAACGCCAAAAATGGTTCACGCTGAAGGAAATCCTGGACCTCTTTGCCCAGATTTGTTCCGGCCTCGATTACGCGCACTCGCGCGGCGTGGTCCACCGCGATATTAAACCCGCCAACATCATGATCACCAAAACCGGCGTGGTGAAGCTGACCGACTTTGGCATCGCCAAGCTTGCCGGAGGAGGAGGGACGTCCACCTCCGGGCTGATCGTCGGAACTCCCAGTTATATGTCGCCGGAACAGGCCGTGGGCAAACCGCTGGACGGACGGTCGGACATTTTTTCCCTGGGATCGATCCTTTACGAACTACTGACAGGCGAGAAAGCGTTCCCCGGCCAAAATGTAACCACGGTGATGTACAAGATCGTGCATGAAAGCCCTACGCCGGTTTTGGCTTTGCAACCGGGCCTGGATCCGGGAGTCGAGCCCATTGTTCTGAGGGCATTGGCCAAGAATCCGGACGCCAGATTTCAATCCTGCCGGGAATTCGCGCAGGCCCTTCAGGAATACGTCAGTCATTCTGTGGCCGGCAACACCATTGCCGCGTCTCCCAAGAGCCTTCATTCGCCTCGTGCTTCAACTTTTGCCTCAAGCGGTGGCCCGAGTGTAAGTGCAAGTGTGCCCGGCATGCCAGCGGCGCCACAGACGATGCACGGCGCCGATCAGGGCGCCGCGGCCACAGGTCCTGCAAGAACAGGTAAGCCGCTCGCCTGGCTGGCCATTGGCGCATTGGGCTCGCTGCTTTCGGTGGTTATCGTGATGTTGGTCCTGCAAATGCGGAAGCCGGCTCAAGTAGCTGCGCCGCCACCGTCAAAACTCACGAGCGGCCCGGTAACGACTTCGCCGACAACTCCTCCGCCGGGATCATCATCCGGATCAATCGCCGCGAATCCCGGCGACAAACCGCAAACCCCGGCTGATACCCAGCAAAGTGACGGTGAGGAATCCAAGACAGGTCCCGCTTCACACGGGGATACGGAACATTCGGTCCAGCATGTCCCACAGAACCCACCTGCCGAAATCCGGCCCCCAACCCATGGGCCAGGATCCCAAAGCCAGAAAGTCATTCCGCCATCCCAAACCGACCCACCTGAAACCGTGAGTTCACTCATCCTAAAAGGCGATATTGCCTACCAGCAGGGCCACTACGAAAATGCCCTCGCCTCCTACAAAAAGGCTTACCAGATGGATTCAAAGAGCGCAAAGGCCAAGCGAATGATTGGCGTTGTTTTGACGCTCCTAAACCGCCCTGAAGAAGCATCTAAGTATCGGTAGCACGCCTGAGTAATCCAGAACACATGACGCCCGCGGCTAGCGATAGGGGTGTTATTTGGAACTGGGTTCCTTGCGAGACCCGCCGCGGCGGGTCATTCCCTCGAAAGCGGGAATCCAGTGTTTCGTTCGCACATCTGTAATGATTTCGGGGATTGGGTTCCCGCTTTCGCGGGAATGACTGCCAGCGGGAACGCCTGACGATTTGACTTATCTCTGCGGGAAGTATAAAGTGAATTAATATTTCTAACGTGATCTTAGCACTTTGGAAAGTTGCGCCATGACCTGCTTGAGCTTTCGAAAAACGTTTTCAGGATTCGCTCTGCTTGGCTTGCTCCTTCGAACGTTGCCATCTTACGCGGCATTGCCTTCTCATATCAAAATCCCGGACTCCACCCCCATACAGCTCACGATGATGGACCGCCTGAATTCCGCCACCAGCGAACTCGACGATCCTGTCCATTTTGAAGTGGCGGAGGATGTGAAAGTGGAGGGCATCGTCGTGATCCCGAGAGGCTCCGTGGCCGTCGGTCACGTGGTGGAAGTCCAGCACAAGCAACGCCTGGGAAAGCCGGGCAGGCTTGTTTTCTCGGTCGACTTCGTCAAGGCGCCCGATGGAAGCAACATCAGCGTGCGCCAGCAGGCCGCGCGCAAAGGCAAAAGCAAACGCTCAGGAATGCCCACCCCCATGCGCGTATTGGCCAAGGGTAAAGATTTGGAAATTGAGCAAGGCACTCACATCCTCGCCTACGTCAACGGCAATCACGAGGTTTTGACAGGCAACATTACGCCATCTTCGGAATCTCAAGCCTCCGTCCAGGTCATGACCGCCGTTTCATCCAGTGACATTTCCAGCGTCGTCGTAACCTCCGCTCCCAACCACGCCGACATCACGGTTGACGGCAAATTTCTGGGCACAACTCCCTCCACCGTTCGCATCAATTCCGGAGATCATTCGGTCACCATCGAGAAGGATGGCTTCAAGGCCTGGCAACGCGTGATGACTTTGATCCCGGGCGGAAGCATCACCCTGGACGTTACCCTCGACAAAATCCCTTAACCCTGCGGCCCCGCTCGGCTGTGGAGTCGCGCGCCGTTCACCAAAGGAAAATCGCCGCATTAAGGGGAGAAATCCAGCCTCTTCACGACTTGGGATTTCAATCTGCTTTTGGTCTATACTCGCGCGGCGCCGGATTCATTCTGAATACAGCGTTCATAACCAAATGAGGAGGCACCATGAATGAATTTCCCCGATTCGATCTGGCCGGTCAAACGGCTTTGGTGACGGGCGCGGCGCGCGGCCTGGGGCGCGCGATCTCTTTGGCGCTTGCTCATGCCGGAGCAGACGTTGCTTTGGGTCTGCGCGATTTGAAAACGGGCGGTGAGTTGGTGCAGGAGATCGAAAAGCTGGGCCGCAGGGCCCTCCCCTTGCAAATGGACATCACCAACCTTGCCCAGGTTTTCAAAGCGATTGAAACCACTGTGGCGCAATTCGGCAGGATCGATATCCTGGTGAACAATGCCGGCGGAGGATTCACTCATCTGGCCGAGGATGTGCCCGAAACTGAGTTTGACCAGACCGTCGCCTTGAATCTGAAAGGTACATTCTTTGCCAGTCAGGCGGCGGGGAAGGTGATGATCCGGCAAGGCCATGGCCGCATCATTAACCTGAGCTCGCAGGCGGGCTTTGTGGCATTGCCCACGGAGTCGGTTTACTGTATGACCAAGGCCGGCATATCGCATCTCACCAAATGCCTGGCCGTCGAGTGGGGAAAGTACAACATCACAGTGAATTCCGTCGCGCCCACTTTCATCAGGACACCAGGCACCGAGGAGGCGCTGACCGACCCTGCTTTCCGCGCTGACGTGATCGAGCGCATCGCCGGGTTGCACCGGATCGGCGAACCCGTGGATGTGGCCGGCGCCGTGGTGTTCCTGGCGTCGCCAGCCGCCTCGCTGATTACCGGGCATACCATCCTCATCGACGGAGGGTGGACGGCACGATGACAGACCTGGCGATAGACCCCTATAAGCGAGTTACTTTTCCCAACCAATTAGTTCCAGCGTAATATAATGACTCGTCCGATCTTCGGGTAATATCCCGGTTTGCATCGCTAGGAGCGCGGGCGATTTTTGCGATTTGATAAACGTCGGCATGAAACTCAATCTGGAAGTGCGATGACCCTATCCTCAGGAACCTTCAAACCTGTCCGACTCATTCTCGCTTTTGCCTTTGTCCTGCTGCTGAGTTGCATTCTGCATAGAGTGCTGGGCGCGCAATCGTCCCCTAAATCCCCCGCGGCGAAATCCCCTGAAACCGCGAAGACTGCGGGAAAATCCGCGCCACTCCGGCCGGCGGCGATCCAAACCCTTCGCAATATCGGCAAGGCATATTACGAGCAAGGCAAGTATCCCGAGTCGGTGGGAGAATTTCAAAAAGTCATCGCCACGGATCATGCGTTGGCGACCGACCACATGGATCTCGCTCTGGGCCTGATGCAAGCGGATAAATTGGACGAAGCGCTGGGTGAGATGACCACCGCCAAGCAGATGGACCCCAAGCTGGTGGCCATCGATTACAACCTGGGGATCCTCTACAAGCGCGAAGCGCGTTACCCTGACTCCGAAGCCGCCCTGAAGCGCGTTATCGAAGCCGACCCCCATGAGCCCTCGGCCTGGTTAAATCTCGGCGTGGTCTATTACAGCGAGAACAAACTGCCGGACGCCGTGGCCGCATACCAGCACATCGTCGATATGGGTTTCGGCCGGGGCCAGAACTTCTATGTGGTCGCGTTGTTCAGGATGTTTGCGGCCCTCAACCGCATGAAGCGGACGGCGGAGGCGCAAAAATATCTCGCCCTGCACGCCAAGGTAAATGACAAAGTGCCCAGCGTTTCGGTTCAAACCGCCGCGCTCGAAGGCGGCAGGTATGGCGCCATCCTCGTGCCCGCGGCGGCCGCGTCGAGTCCGCCCGAAAACACATTGCAGGAGCGCATTACTTTTGCCGACATTACTTCGAAGTTGGGAATCAAATTTTCCGAGAGCAATTCCGCCGATGCGCGTATGCCTTCTGGGGCTTCTGGGCTCGCGCAACGCCTGGCTGATCCCCATCTCTCTCCAGCCATAGCCGTGGGCGATTATGACGGCGACGGTCATCCTGATCTGTATATAGTTCTGCCCGCGGGCGCCAACCATTTGTTTCATAACAACGGCGACGGCACCTTCAGCGACGTAACGGCAAAAGCGGGCGTGGCCGGTCCCGGCACCAGCCTATCCGCCACCTTCGCCGACTACGACAACAGCGGGCATCCCAGCCTCTTCGTCGTCGGCTACGACGGCGTGACGCTCTATCACAATAATGGCGATGGAACTTTTTCTGACGTCACAGAAAAGGCGGGACTGAAAGCCAAACGAAATGAGCTCGATAATTGCGCGTTGCTGTTTGACGCTGACGATGATGGCTTCCTCGATCTGGTTGTGACTTCTTACGTGGACATGAGCGATCTCTCGCAAGGTGAGAAGCTGGTCTTCCCCGGAGGGCCGCAGGGAACGCAAAGTCATTTCTATCGCAACAATGGTGACGGCACATTTAGCGACATCACGGAAGCATCGGGACTTGGGTCGGCCAAGGGTCGAATGCGGGGCGCGGTGTTCGCCGATTTCAATAACGACGGCTATTCCGATCTTCTTTTCTTCCGCGATGACGGCCCGCCGATGCTTTTTGTCAATCAGGGCGAAGACAAGTTTATTGACCGGACAGCCGAGGCGGGGCCGGCACTAGCCCAAATCGTGGCCCTCGACGCGCAGGTGGCAGACTTCAATCACGATGGCAATTTTGACCTTGTGCTTTGGGGGAAGGACACCTATTCGGTTCTGCTCAACCGCGGAAATGCAAAGTTTGAAAGCGCGCGCAATCTTCCCACCCTCAAATTCGACCCCAAATCCTTCAGTTTTCGGGGTACTGTCGCAGACGTAAGCGGCACCGGATATCCGGACCTTGTGGCAGTTGACGCGGATGGGAAATGGCATCTTATCGCCAACCGCGGCGGAAATTTTGTTGATGCTCCTCTTAATCTTTCACCCGGCAAGGCTGAAGGCGCAAGCGCAGCGGGACAGATAAGTGGAGGAGACACGCTGGCCTGGGTCGCACCTGCCTGGTTATCCAGCCCCGGCAAGCTTGATCTGCTCACCCTCACCCACGCGGGGAAATTCACTGCGTATGAAAAAGAAGGCCCGCCCGCGCGCTGGCTGGAAGTGAAATTGACCGGCTCCAAGAGCAACATGCAAGGCGTGGGCACCATCATTGAATTGAAGGCTGGGAATTTTTACGAGAAAGTGATGGCAACCGGCGGCCCGGTGAATATTTTTACCGGCGGCCTTGCGAAGTTGGACGTGGTGCGCGTGACGTGGCCCAACCAGATTATTCAGAATTCGATTGGCGTGGCCACCAACAAGCCCATTGAAATGCGCGAGTCCGAACGATTGTCCAGCTCCTGCCCGTTCCTTTACGTTTGGAATGGAACCCGCTTCGTCTACTACACGGATATTCTGGGCATGGCGCCACTCGGCGAACTCTCTCCTGACGGAAGCTGGTCGGTTCCGAATCCGCAGGAATTCGTGCGCCTCCCGGGCGATCTGCACCCTCGGGATGGCTTGTACACTTTTCAAGTGACCGACGAAATGCGCGAAGCTGATTTTGTGGACCAGCTTCGCCTGATTGCTATTGACCATCCCGTGACAGAAGAAATCTATTCCAACGAAATCGCCACCTCGGCGCCTGTACCTCCATCGCTGTATATCATCCGCGGGAAACACGCACCTGTTTCAGCCGAGGACGATGCGGGACGCGACTTGTTGCCGGAAATTCTCTCCGCCGATGGCCAATACCCCACCGGCTTTGGGCGCAATCGTATCCTCGGCCTGGCGGATACTCACTCTCTGACGCTCGATCTCGGTGAATTTCCCGGGAGCGCGCCCGTCTCCCTCTGGTTGAATGGCTGGGTCTTCTGGACCGACTCCAACGCTTCGCGGGCGTTGATGAACAATTCAAAGCTTCAGATGGTGATGCCCTATCTCCAAGTCCGCGATGCGAAGGGCAACTGGGTGACGGTGGTTTCCGACATGGGATTGCCGAGTGGAACCAACCGCACTATGCGCGTGGACCTGAATGGGAAATTTCCCACCCGCGATCATCACGTGCGCATCGTCACCAATCTATGCGTCTATTGGGACCAGATTTTCTACTCGATGGGCGACACCGAGATTCACCATGCCGCAGGTGCCCCGGTGGAATTACCGCTCATTTCCGCCGACCTGCACTATCGCGGCTTCTCCACTCCAACCAGTGATCCCGACCACGAGAAGCCCGACACATTTGAATACGCCAAATTAATGCTCGATGCGCCCTGGAATCCCATGCGCGGCGACTACACTCGCTACGGCGAGGTGAAAACGCTTCTCGATTCGCCCGACGACCGCGAGGTGGTGATGAGTACGGGCGATGAAATCACCGTATCCTTTGACGGCCAAAATTTGACTGCGCTTGAACCCGGCATGAAGCGCGACTTCTTCCTTTACACGGCAGGGTATGCCAAAGACGGCGAGCCCAACTCGGCGTTTTCCAAAGTAGTCGGGCCTCTGCCTTTCCGGGCCATGTCCAAATTTCCTTATGAGGCCCCTGAACATTTCCCCGACGATGCCGCGCACCAGGAATACCTGCGTGAATTTGAAACGCGCCCCGGACATTTGCTGATCCCGCCTATCGCGCCTGCGCTTCCTTAGATACGGAACCTACAGGAACTCATGCCATGCGACATGCCAGGGCTCGCGCCGATATGTCTTCCTGAGCGAAGCGAAGGATCCTTTTCATTCCTCTTCAACAAAGCGCTTCGCCAGTTTCCTCTAAGAAACTGAAGGGGATTCTTCGCTTCGCTCAGGATGACAGACCAGGCGCGGGCACGGGGCCTAGGAAGGTAAGCCCTCGTGAGGGCTTTGGGCCTGGAGGATGTATGCTTCGGCGCGCTTGAATCCGCTTTCAATCCCGCGAAACGCGGCAACGCGGTCCTGCAAATCATAGAACTTTTCGGGAGTCTGCGAGGCGTGGGCGTAGCAGGCAGCGCGTTTGCGGGGCTCGACTGCCGTGATATCCACATAATGGGTGGGAGCGAATTGAAGAGTATCTTCTCCGTTCGAGACTTCGTAATAATAAAGAGCAAACTTCTTGCCCAGGCGCAGCCAGGCGTCAAAGGAAAGAGCGGAGATGGCGCGATGGTCGCGATGCTGATCAATCGGCCATTGGGTAATAACCACATCGGGGCGCTCGCCCTCCAGGATTTTCAGGTAATCGTCAAAATGCGCGGCATCAAGAACGGCGTGGCCGTTGAGTTGTCCGGCGTAGGCGGGGCGCGCCTTCAGAAGCTCGCATGCCTTGGCCGCCTCGGCCATCCTGATGTTGGCCGGCGCCCCGCCCTGGGCTGGCGGCCACTCACCATTGTTCAGGTACAGCAGAACCACCGCGTGGCCGAGATCCGAGTAGCGCGCCACCGTGCCGCCGCATCCGTATTCGGGATCACCCGGATGGCCGCCGGCAACAACCACTTTCAGTTTGCGCGCTGCGGGCGCCTCCTGTGCAGATGGAGGAGCGGTGCGGGAGGCCATCACCTCGCGAGCCGCGGCCATCCCCGGCAATCCGGCGGCCAGCGCGGCGGTCACTCGACCGGCGCGGGCCAGTGCTTGTCGACGGGTTGGAGATTTCATGGGGTCGCTCCGAATAGTTGGAATTGAATCGTTTCGCTGGGCAGGTGAATTAATCTAGCCCGGCCCTGTCGATGTTACTACAGCAATGGACTCAACAATCCGCGAACGCTTTGGCGAAGCGAACTTTTTCATTCCTTTTGAACGAAGTGCTTTGTGAGTTTCCCTTAAGCAACTGAAAAGGATCCTTCTCCCACGGCTGCGGGATCAGGATGACAGATCAGTCGGATTCCCGACCGCCGAGCCACCTCCCGGCTTGTAGTAAAATGAAAGATTAGAGTTCCGGCTTTAGAACCAACATGGGCGCAGACAAACCAGAAGCAATAAGTGCAACAATCATCGAGCCGATCGTGGAGCGCGGTCACGTGGCTTCCATGTTTCGGTCACTCGGCACGCGCGATTTTGCCCTCTTCTGGTCCGGGAATTTCCTTTCCAACATCGGCACCTGGATGCAGACCATTGCCCTGGGATGGGTGATTCTGGTGATGACCAATTCCCCCTTCCTGTTGGGCCTGAATGGCTTTCTGAGTCAGATTCCATCCTTCCTGTTTGCCCTGCCGGGTGGCGCCATCGCAGACCGGCTAAGCCGCCGGCGGTTGATGCTCTGGACGCAGGCCACCATGATGCTTCTGGCCTTCGTGCTGGCGGTGTTAACCTCGCTGCATCGAATCAAAGTGGTGGAAATCCTGATAATCAGTTTCCTTGCCGGAGTGGCCTCCGCCCTAAATTATCCCGCCTACCAATCCCTGTATCCGGACCTGGTAAAGCGCGAGGACCTGGTGAATGCGGTGGCTTTGAATTCCGCCCAGTTTAACATGTCGAGGGCGATTGGGCCCACGCTGGCGGGGTTGACGCTCGGGTCTCTCGGCGCCGCGGCCTGCTTCTACCTTAACTCGGTTAGTTTTTTGGCGTTGATTATTGCCTTGCTGATCATCGTGATTCCCCCGCGCGAGGTTCACAAGGGACCTTCATTCTGGGCGGCAATGATGGACGGCATGCGCTACTACCATCAGAACCCGCTCTTCATTATTCTTCTCACCGTCCCCGCATTTTTAAGCTTGCTGGGGCTGCCCTTTATAGTGCTGATGCCCGTCTACGCGCGCGACTTGATCAAAGTGGGTGCTTCCGGCCTCGGTTATTTGATGGCGGGCGCGGGGTTGGGAGCGGTGGCTTCCGCCCTGGTACTGGCGGCGCGAACCAAAGCGGACGAACGCCGCGGCGGCACCATTCTGGTGAGCGCCTCAATTTTCTCGCTTGCCCTCATCCTGCTCGCGGACGCGCATCAATTCTGGTGGGCATTTGCACTGCTGGTTGTTTTGGGCGCAACCATGGTGGGCTCGCTCACGCTTACCAATATGACTCTGCAAATGAGCAGCCCGCCGATGCTGCGCGGCCGTATCATGAGCTTGTTTTTTATGGCCATGTCGGGCCTGTTGCCGTTCGGGAGTTTGCAGGCGGGAGCGGTGGCCCAGACGCTGGGCACTCGGTTCGCCCTGACCTGGGCGGGAGGAGTTTGCCTGTTTTATTTCCTGGGGGTCCTGATTCTCCTCCCCCGCATTCGCCGGGCAGCGGGGGCGCAGGGCGAGTTCAAGCGCAATTAACACAAGCTTAGCTCGCGGATGTTGCCAGACCCCCTCACCCCCGCCCCCTCTTCCGCAAGGGGAGAGGGGAGAAAGAAATCATTAAATTGCATCAACACATTTACTAGAGGTTTGATCACAATGACGTATTTACAAGAGGCGGTGCTATCAAATCTGAGAACATAACCCTCGGTCGCCACGCCGGCAGAGGGGTGGGGACCCCAGGTTCTTCCCTGGTGGGTCGCCTGGGCGAGACGGGTGAGGGGGCCTCCAAATGAGAAGGCAAAAGGCGCGCGCTAAAATGCACGGGAGCGCGGAAATTATTTCTTCTTCTTGGGATCCTGAAGGCCTTCCTCAACCAATTTGGTAAAGGCTTCGGGCTCTGCCCCGACCAAGGTTCTGCCATTGATAAAGAAAGTGGGAGTGCTGTTCACATCGAGATCTTTGGCCTCTTTCATATTGGCCTCGATGGGAGGAAGAGACGCTTTGGAGTCCATGCATCCGGCGAGTTGCACTTTGTCAATGCCCGCCTGCTGGCCGATATTGAGCAACAAGTCCCGCACCGAAGATTGGTTTGCCTTGATGGCTTCAAACTCACCCTGGCGCTGGAAAATCAGAGTTCGGTAGGGCAGGTAGAGACTCGGATTCATGCGGTACGCGCACTGGTCGGCGATGGCCGCCGGCATGGCGAATTCGTGAAACTGAAGCGGAAATTCTTTGAAAACTACGCGCACTTTGTCTTTATACATGGGCAGAATGGTCTTCTCCAGGTAATCGTGCGCATGCGCGCAAGTGGGACACTCCAAGTCGGCGAACTCCACGATGGTTACCGGCGCATTTTTGGGGCCCGTTTCAGGCTGATTCTGAAGTATGAGCGTGTGCAGGGCTTTGGTGCGCGGGTCAACCGAAAGGTCGTAGATGTTTCCCAGGACCAGGAATTTGTGGTCGGACGTCACATAAGCCTCTAGGGTGGATTTCTTCCCGGCGTTATCGGCGGTAATCGTAGTCAAGAAGAAATTCGGGTACTGCGTGGTTCTGATTGTCCCTTTCGAAACCGCGATAGAGGGAGCAAGTTTGAACGCCTCCTGTACGCCGCGGGGGATGTCGTCGATGCCGCCATTGCCGAGTGGAACAAACGAGCTGGGCGAGGGTCCGTTGGCGGCCAGAAAACCCATCACCAGGTAATGACCATCTTTAGAGACGCTGACCTCAGACGACTTCTTGGAGGTGCTGGTCTTGTGACCATCGTCCACGGAAACGATGGTATCCAGAAATTCCGGGTCGGGAGAATTGTGAAAAGGATCGAGGATCATTGCTGTAGTGCCGGGCACACCAAACTTGTCCCGGATGTACTGGATAACCTTGTCGCTGGAAGGTTCCTTTGTGGCCGTCCGGGCGCTGTGATGCGCGGCGCTCTTGGCCTGCCCCGAAATCATTCTTGATTGGGCCAGAATAAGAACCGACACGCTGCAAAGTAATAAAAAAAATAATTTCGAACGACTACCCAAGTCTCTCACAAATTTCTTGATCAATTTATCTCTCCCGTTGCCCACTCGTTAAAAATTGATTTTCTGCCCACCTCTAATTTTAACCAACTTGCGGGGCAAAAATCAATTTCTACGAGCTCACGGTGATGGGTCAGTTTACGTAGAGGCGGCTTTACGCCGCCATATGGCGAGGTAAACTCGCCTCTACGAAACCAAGCTGACCCGTTACCTTTCCGCGAGCCCGCACGGAGAGAATGCGGGCTCGCGGGATGAACCCTCTTATCCCACGAGCTCATCGCAATCGTTGTCCACGTCAGAAGTGGAAGCCCAGCTCCGCCGTATAAGACCGCGGCTGCACGAAATGGGTCCCGCTAAATGTTGAAAGGAAGTTGAAGAGCACGTCTTGATTGGTAATATTGATGGCCGTGAAGCGCAGGCTCCACTTGTAGTGGTCGGAGCGGAAGAGATTGTCGTCCCCTACTGCCAGATCAAACAGGTGGCGCGGCGCGACACGGGTTGGGTTGTGGTCCACATCAAATGTTCCCGGTTGGGGGAACACCAATCTTGTGGCCCCGAATCTTGATTGTCCGGCACAAATAGCCGGGCTGAGAGGATTGGTGAGCGTAGCGACATTCGAGCCGCAGAAGAGACCGACCGCCGCTTGTTGGTCCGCATCAAGAAACCCCAGTGCATCGCTGAAAGTATCCAGGTTGGGATTGCTGGCCACCAGCCCGCTGTCATAGCGCCAATTGAATCCAATCCAGGGCATGTTCTTTCGGGGCTGGTACTGAAGGTGTGTGGTCTGTTGGAATTTTTGATCGTGATCAATGCGGAAAACTTCTCCGCCGCCGACGGTGGCGCCCAGTCCGCCGGATTGGGGTGGAAAATATCGCGCGTTAACGTGCCCCGCAACCATGAAGGCCGACAAGCCGTGATAATTGGGCATGCTGACGCGGAGGGAAATTCCGTCGAGTTTCGATTTTGACCAAGCAATTGGAAATGCGATCGGTGTCCCGCCGAAAACACTGAAATCATATCCATTGGTCGTGTGCTTCCACATATAGTCGGCGTCAATGACGAGAAACTTTCCAAACGCCTGCTCGAATCCCGCATTGAATTGTTTGCGGTGCCCCGCTTGAATGGGCGCCAGAATCGTCTGGGTGTTGGACCCATTGAAGGTGGCGTTGATCGTCGGGTCAGTGGATCCCAAGCTGGCTAGAATCAGATTCTCGTTGAATGGAGTTTCCTGGGTGTTGGCGTAGGAAACACGAATCACAGTATTGGTCCTTTTGACGTTATAAGCTGCTCCCACGCGCGGTTCCAGTTGAGAGTCGCTTGTAATTCCGCGGTAAAGGTCAGTGCGAGCGCCCAGGTTGAATGACCAGGGTCCTTTGGTGATGGTGTCCTGCAGGTAAAGCGCAATCTCCTTGACGTCGGTGTGGGCGTTGAAGGGATATAGCCCGCTTCGAGAGCCGGTGCAACCATCGTTGCCAGAGGGCGTCACCCGGGTCAAGTCGATGCAACCGAGAATGGGCAGAAACGGTGCATTCGCATTTGGATTACCAGCCGTGTTGGGTTGTAAGCCGGCGCCGGCGCACTCGCTGGGGTCGTTGAGAGTTATGTCGGGAACCGGGTTATTGTTGGCGTCCAGGCAGGGCGAGTTGGCAATCGGATCCGTGAGGCCGAAGTTGAATTTTTCCGTCAGGAACGTATGCTGGAACGTGACGCCAGCCTTGAGGTTGTGCATGCCTTTAACGTAGGACAAATCGGAACGCAAACCCGCATTCGTCAGTTTTCGATTCTGGTTGACGGTTGCGCCGGGGTCGGCAAACACATTCGCGCTTGGATAGTAATTGTACTGGTCGTGTCGAAGGAACCCGCCGAACGTAAACAGCGTCGTGGGTCCGAACAAGTGGGTCCATACAGGCGCGATGTTAATGGTCTTGATCTGTGAGCGCTGGTCGGTCTGCCCGAGCGGGTTACCGTTGATGGGGTCAGTGGCCCCGATATTGAGATTATCGTAGGCGTTGGGGTTCTGAAACCACGAACGAGTGTAGCCGGCGTTCACATGGATCGTGTCTTTTAGCGATGGCTGATAGTCCACACGATCAAATATATTTTCCTGGTTGCCCCGGTCATGGAACGCTTGGAATTCGGGAGGGTCCAGGAATCGGCTGGTATTCAAGCCACTGCCAGCGATGAAATTCCCCCACTTCGGGCCGCCAATGCCAAGAGTGAAGCCGCTTGTAGCTGTACCAAAGCTTCCGTAAGACGTGGTGATGGAGCCATGCGGTTTCGTCTGTCCGAGCGCCGACTGGGTTGTAACCTTGATGATCAAGCTGGTTTTGTCGCCAAACTCTGCCGGAGGCGCCCCCGACACTACTTCCATGGATTGAATGGACTCAACCGGTAACTGGTTCGAGAATACCTTACTTTGCTGGTCGCTGATGGGCTGGCCGTCGTAAGAGAAAGAGTTGTCGGCATGATCGCCCAGCGCGTGGAAAAGGCCGTTCGAGTCGGCGACAACTCCTGGTGTTGTCAACGTCACCAGTGAGCTCAGAGATGAAGATTGGCTTTCGAGCGGAACCTTCTCGAAAAGCCCTCGATCCACGTCCGTATGAAAGGTGGAAGTGTTCTCGACCAGGTCTTCGGCTTTCGACTCAACATTCACAGTGGTTGTGGCCGATCCAAGTTTCAAGTTGATCGTTAGAACTGTGGGGACCGAAGAACGGACATCCACGTCCTGGGCCTGCGACTCAAAGCCACTCGCCGTGACCACCAAGTGGTAACTGTTAAGTGGCACGTTGGTGAACCGAAACGCACCGTCGCTGCCGGTGGTTGCCTCACGGGAGAATCCGCTTACCGGGTCCGAAATGTCCACCCTGGCATTCGGGATCTCGGCGCCTGTCGGATCCTTAATCACGCCTTCGACTGAACCGGAGTTTCCTACCTGCGCCCACATTGGTGAGGTGCAAAGCAAAATTCCCAGACTCAATACCGTCGGGCCCAGGCACTTACGGACAAACTTGTTAAGATGAAAAACTCTGAATGCAAAATGGCTTCCAACCTTCAAATTCATGAGGCTCTCCTTTTAAGATAGATTTTGGGTCGCGTAGCGCGACGGGAAAGAAAAACGGAGAGACTTCAGTAGAGAGGCGGTGCGCGAGATGATGGGTGGGAAAGAAATTGCGGATCGAACTTTAGAACGTGCGTGGCTGTGACGCGTCCGGACCTGTAGTCATCAGAATCCAGGGGTGTCGCGGCAGTGACCTGCACGGCGCCCTGATGAGAAATACGGCAGGCGGAGCAGAGAGGATCGGGTGCTGTGGCACTTTGCCAATAACCTTGCCTCAGCGAGATTTGGCTCTGCCCACCAACGGGTATTTGCTCAAGATTATGGTTGTGGAGGTCGGTGACAAAAAAGAGGTGAAGCTGGAGAACAGCCGTGGCTGCGGCCACCACAAACCGCAGGCTGCGAGAGCGCGAATTTTTCCGCCCTATTGGGACCATTCCAGATTACTCCACCTGCTCAATCGTGCTCCAATAACCCTTCAATTTCTTCGCCAGTCACAATCCAGCGGCCTACACCTGCAACACATCTCCCTCGCGGGCCACTATCTCATAGAGCACAGGGTTGACGAAGAATCCGAGGAGAAGCCTTGAAATCAGGCCGGCCACAATGACGATGGCAAAGGGACGTTGAGTATCCGAGCCAATCCCATGCGAGAGCGCCGCCGGCAACAGGCCTAAGCAGGCCACGAGCGCCGTCATCATGATGGGGCGAAGGCGCAAGAGCGAGGCATGCAAGGTGGCGCTGCGAATGCTCTGGCCTTCCTGGCGCAATTTGTTGATGAAGGAAACCAGTATCACCGCGGTCTCGACCGAGACGCCCATCAGGGCGAGCAAACCCAAGACGGAGGAAACACTCAAGGGTGTGCCGGTGAGCTTCAAGGCGAGCAGAGCGCCCACGGGCTCTGTCATGAGAACGCCCAGGGCGATGGTAATGGGGAATTTGAAGTTGCCGTAGAGCGCGAAAAGAATCAGGAAGACCAGCACCACGGTGAGCGGCCCAATCACAATCATTTGGCTCTTGGCGGCCAGGAATTCGCTGTACTCTCCTCCCCATTCCAGGCGATAGCCGGGGGGCAGCGGGACGGCCTTGCGCACCGCCGCTTGTCCATCCGTCACCGCCCTCGCCAAATCCCGTCCTAGAATGCTGTACTGAATTCCGACGTAGCGCGAGTTATTTTCACGGTAAATAAAAGATGCTCCACTGCCCTGCTTGATGTCGGCGAGCTGGCTGAGGGGAATCTGCTGACCGGCCGGTGTGGCCACCAGAAGGTTCGAGATTTCATGGGCGCTGGAGCGGAACTGGGGTTGCATGCGAACGACCAGGTCGAAAAGTTTTTCACCCTGGATCACTTGCGTCGCAGCCTGGCCGCCCACAGCCGCCTGGATCACCGCTTCCACGTCGGCCACATTAATTCCGTAGCGCGCAATTTTGGCGCGGTCCACATCCACCAGCAAGCTCGGCTGGCCCAACTCCCGGACGACGGTCAATTCGGCAAAGCCGGGAACGTGTTCCAGGGTTTGCTTGATTTTTAGCGCGGCTTCCTGGAGGACGTTCAGGTCCGTACCATAAACTTTCACCGCCAGGGCGCTCTTTAGTCCGGTAAGCGCTTCGTCCACCGCGTCTTCCGCCGGCTGGGTGTAATTGAAAATAATTCCAGGATAGTTTTCGAGCTTTCGGCGGACGGAATCGACTAATTGTTCCTTGGTGTGAATCTCGCCCGACCATGCTTTGTCGGTATAGGGCTTCAGCCCGACGTAAAACTCGCAATTAAAAAAGCCGGTGGGGTCAGTGCCATCGTCGGGCCGTCCCAGCTCGGAACCGACCACCGTCACCTGGGGATACGACCCCAGAATTTCGCGAATCTGAGGCGCGATCTTGCTCGCCTCCTCAAATGAGATGGTGTAAGGCATCGTCGCCCTCACCCAGAGCGCGCCTTCGTCCAGATGAGGAAGGAACTCGCCGCCGATCAGGGGTACCAGCATTAATGTGCCCACAAAAATCGCGGTAGTCACCAGGAGTGTCAACTTGGGCCGGTCCAGGCACCATATCAGTTGATGCGCATAGACCCGCTTGATCCACTCGAAGGGCCGATTGACTCTTTCTCGAACGCCTTTCTTAAACCAGTAAGAGGCGAGCACGGGCACCAGGGTCAAGGTAAGAATCAAGGCTCCCAGGAGGGCGAAGATCATGGTGTCAGCCATGGGATGGAAGAGGAGGCCTGACGGTCCATGCAAAGCATAGATAGGAAGATAGCCGGCCATGATCACAGCCACGGAGTAAAAGATAGGCCGGTCCACGTCGCGCGCCGCGGCCACAATCACCTGGTTCAACCGGTATTCCGTGCCGCGCACCGCGCCCAACTCTCGATAAATGTTCTCAACCATCACCAGAGTGCCGTCGATGATGATGCCAAAATCGATGGCGCCGATGGAAAGCAGGTTGGCGGAAACGTCGTGGGCGTGGAGGATGATGAATGAAAACAACAGGGCCAGGGGAATGGTGAGCGCGGTGATGATGGCGGCGCGGATGCTCACCAGGAAAAAAATCAAAACGATAATGACCAGGATCATGCCGCGAAGCAGGTTCGCTTCCACGGTGTCGATGGTCAAATCAACAAGGTCGCTGCGATCGTAAAATGGCCGGATTTTTACGTCCTTGGGTAGAATCGACTTGTTCAGCTCCGCCGTCTTGGCTTCCACCGCCTGAAGCACATTTTGGGTTTGCTCGCCCCGGCGCATCAGGATGACGCCCTCGACGGCGTCGGGATTGTCTTTGGATTTGTCCGCGAAGCCGAATTCGCCCAGCCGCGGCGCGTTTCCGATCACCACATCGCCGATGTCCGAAACGCGGACGGGAGCGCCGTTGTTGCTGGCCACTACGATGTTGCCGATATCCTGCGTATCGCGCGCCAAGCCCAATCCGCGCACATAGAAAAACTGCCCGCCCTGGGAATAGAATCCCCCGCCCGCGTTGGAATTGTTGGCCGATATGGCGTTGATCACCTGGGGCACCGTCAAGTGAAACCCATAGATTTTTGTGGGATCGAGCAGAACCTGATATTGCATTGTGGTCCCGCCCAACCCCGATTCATCGGCCACGCCGGGAACGGACTTGTAAGCGCGGTTGAGGACCCAGTCGTCAATCGTTTTCAATTCCATCGGCGAACGGTCAGTGCTTTCGAGCACGTAGCGATAGACCAGTCCGCTGGGACTGAACAGTGGCGAGAGGCTGGGAACCACGCCGGTCGGAACTCCGGCGCCGCTCATGCGCTCAAAGACCACCTGGCGGGCGAAATAATTATCCGTGTTGTCTTCAAAAGTCAGGATGACATCCGAGAGACCGTAGAGCGAGATGGACCGCATATAAACGAGATGGGGTACCCCATTCATCTGGAGCTCAATGGGCAAAGTCACAAGACGTTCAGTTTCTTCCGCGGCGTGGCCTGGCCATTGAGTGATGATCTCGACCATGGGCGGGGAGAGATCCGGGTAGGCATCCACAGGCATACGCTGGAACGAGATCACACCCCAAATAGCGATGGCGGCGGTGAGCATCAAAACCAGAAAGCGCTGGTTCAGGGCGAATTGGACGATGCGGTGGATCATCTTTTAATTGACGATTTACGATTGCCGATTGTTGATTGAAAAACAGGGGAAAGGAGTTCCTTGTCTTGCAATCGTCAATCGAAAATCATCAATCGAAAATCCCTGCTATTTTTGAAACGAATTGGCAAATTGCAAGAACAGGCTGCCGTCGGCGGCCACCCGGTCGCCCGCTTGCAAGCCGCTCAAGATCTGCGTCTTCCCGTCTTCGCTCTCACCCAGGGTCACCAGCCGCTGGCCAAACTGATTGGAGCCCGCGGCGGCGTAAACAAAAGGCTGATTCTCATCGTTGCGCAGCACCGCCGAATCCGGAACGGTGAGCGCGTCAGTATTGGCCCCTGCGTGCACCAAAGCGGTCACGTACATGTCCTTCTTCAATTTACTGCCGGGATTGTTGGTCACGATTCGCACTTGAAGCGTCCGCGAAGTTGGATCAAGGGCCGCGCCGACATAAGAAATCCGTCCGCTGAAGGTGGTTGGATAAGCGTCGGTCTGGATAGTCACCGCGTCGCCGTTATGGACGTAGCTCAAGTCTTTCTCGTAGACATTGGCCATCACCCACACCGTGCCCATGTTTGAAATGGTGAAGCACTGGGTGGCGCCGGCTTGAATCACCTGTCCCGGGCCCACCAACCTCTCCACAATCTCACCGGCAATGGGCGCGAGCACGGGGATCTCCGCCGAGCCCGGACCTGACACCAGGCTCTCGGGATTGGGAATACCCAACACCTTGACGGCTTGCTCGGCCGCCTGCAAATCCGCCTGCGCCTGGTTGCGAGTTGATTCGGCTTGCTGCAAGTCGGCCTCAGCAATGGCGTGGTGCGCGTAAAGGTCCTGCGCGCGGGTGTAATTCTTTTCAGCCAGCGCCAGGGCGTCTTTGGCTTTCAGGTAGGTTGTGCGTGTTTGAGCATAATCCGGACTGCTGACGTACAACAAAGGCTGGCCGGCGCGAACGTATTCGCCCGGCGATACCAGGATGCGAGCCACCGGCCCGCCCGCCTGGGTAATCACCGGAGTGGTTTCAAAATTATTGTAAGCCACCGAGCCCGAAAGACGCAGGACGCGGGGAAGCTTGGTGGGCTCGACGGTCACCACGCTCACATGCTGCATCTGGTTCTCGGGTACCGTGAAAAGCTGCGCCTTGTCTGCCTTGGCCTCAGCGGAACCAAAGGAAGTGGAATTGTCTTGAGCGTCGGCAGTCCGCCGCGAGCAGCCATTAAGCGCCGGCAGGAATAAGGCGCCCAACACCAGCATCGAGAGAGCTCGCCACTCCCCACTAACCACTCGCCACTTGCTCTTCTCACTCGTCACTCGCCACTTGTCACTTGTCACTGTTCTTTTCATGGGAGTTTCCTCGTGCCCACCGCCTCGCGCAATTGTTCGCGGGCCAGCATGTCCTGGGCCAGGGACTGGCGATAAGCAAGTTGGGTGGAGCGATAGCTGCGCTCCGCGTCCAGAAAATCGAGCAGGCTGGCGGCCCCGCGCTTGTAGGCGTACTCGCTGATGTCGCGTGATTCCTGCGCCTGCTTGAGATAGCCGGACTCATAAAGTTCCACAATCTGGTCACCGGTCTTGACGGCCTCGTAGGCCGTGGCCACATCGGTCATAACAGTCTCTTCCGCCGAGGTTTTTGTTTCCTCGGATTGCGTGATGGCCACGTGCGTCCGCGCAATTTCGCCCTGGTTGCGGTCGAAGATGGGGAGCTCAATGCTCATGAGGAAGCCCACGCTATTGATGGCGGCCACGTGCGAGTAGGTCAGGCTGGTGGTCAAGTCGCGCTTGCCATTGGCGCGGGCCAATTGGTATTGACTGTTGGCGGCGGTCACTCCCTGCTTCGCGGCCAGCAAGTCGGGGCGCAGCCCCAAAGCCATGGACTGCAAGTCCTCGCGGTTCAAATGGAGCGGGGCGTAAGCAAGATCGCCCACCACATCGTAATTTGCGGCGACTGCGTCATAACCGATCTGGGCGCGCAGGCTCGCCAGGGCCTGGGCCAGGGCCAACTGGGCCGAGGAAACGTCCGTCTGGAATTGCAACATCTGCAACTTGATTTTGAGAAAGTCGCCTTCGCTGATCGCTCCCGCCTTCAAGCGGGACTCGCTGATATCAACGGTGTCCTGAAAGCTCTTCAGGTCCTGCTGCCCAAGTTGGAGAGTGGACTTGGCCAGAAGCACGGCGAGAAACTGTTGCGCCACGTTGAAGGTCAGGGCGCGTTCGTTGTCCGACACTTGCGCAGTGGTCACTGAGGTCGCGTCCTTTGCCGCGTCAATCCGTCGTTGACGCTTTCTTCCGCGTTCCCAGGTGTAGCTGAGTCCCAAATCAAATTCGGTTACGTTGTTGAAGGTGGTGGAATTCCAATCATTCGGGGTTATGGGGACGAACAAGTCATCATAGGTCAAAACAGGGTTGGGCCGGATGGCCGCCGTAATTTCCTGGGCCTTGTTTTGATCAATCATTGTTCGCTCGGCCTTCAGCGCATGATTGTGGGCAAGGGCAAGCTGAATGGCCTGGTCCAGATCGATCTGCGCCGGCAGCGCCTGGTTCTGTCCCCAGGCCAAAGCCGGCCAAGCCGCGAGGGCCATCACCATGCCTGCCAATTTCCATGAAAGGCGAATCCTATTTCGCCAATAGATCCAACTTGTTTCAAACATTTTGATATTCACCGCCAAAATGGATGTTGGAGGAAGATGGAGTTATAAAACCATCCTCCGGGTGCACGCGGAGACAAATCCGGTGCCATCAAAAATCGGGAGGAATCAATTAAGCGATGGGAGGGGCGCGACCAAAGGCTGCAATCTTTTGAAGCGAGGGAAGGTCATCGCGAAGCACATTCAAACGCAATGGAACCGAAGACGCAACCTGAGGCGCCTGCGGGCCGAGGGACGGTCGCATGGCGCCGTGCCGAATAATCTGGCAAGCCGTGCAAACGAAAGCAGCGTCAACCGCGGGCGGCGTGTGAAACCGTCCCTGGCTCAATGTAGCGGGGCGGTTCTGGAAGAAATCCGAATCGTGGTGATGAAAAACGGTCAGCAGGAAAAGATGCACCTGCAACAGCACCAGGGCGCTGGTAAAGGCGGGCCGCCAGTAACGATTCCTGAAGTGACTTCGCACCGCCAATAATTGTACCAAAGCTTTAGCCGCCAGACGCATCAAAATGTTCGCGAACATGCCATTTTAAGGACGGCATTAACCTGGCGCAACATTTATCAAGAATTGATATTACTCCTCTATAGATGCGATTTCAAACGAGTTAGGTTGCATAGCCGCAAGCTTACAAAACTCACGCTCGATCATGCGCCAGCCGGGGGCCCCGATCCCAAGAGTTCCACAACCATCATATCTTTCAGCGCGCGGCGCTGCACCTTGCCGGTAAGTCCTTTGGGGAGGACGGGCAGAAATATGACGCGCTCCGGAGTCTTGTAGTCCGCAATCCGGCTGCGGACCAGGTTCCGCAGCTCCTGCTCGCAGGCAGTAAGTCCTTCGCGGAGGGCGACGAAGGCGATCACCTTTTCGCCGTGGACAGCGTCGGGCATGCCGATGACGCCGGCCTCGAGCACAGCGGGATGGTGATACAAAGCCTCTTCCACTTCCTGGGGCGAGATGTTCGAGCCGCCGCGAATAATGATCTGCTTGACTCGCCCTTCGAACCAAAAGTAACCGTCGCCATCGCGCCTCGCCAGGTCGCCGGTGCGCAGCCAGCCGTCATCAAAGGTAGCCTCGGTAGCTCGCGGGTCATCCCAATATCCCACGCAATTGGCGGGGCTTTGCACTTGCAGTTCGCCCACTTGGCCGTCGGCGACGAGGTTGCCGGAGAGATCGACTATGCGCGTATCCACCAGGTCCATGGCGGGGCCTACGGAGCCCGCCCGCAGGTTGCCCTCGCGAATGCAGGTGATGGGCACAGACTCGGTCATGCCCAAAATCTCCCGCACCGGAATTCCAAAAAGGGCACGGAAGCGCTCTTGCAGAGTCACCGGCACCATGTCTCCGCCGGCGATGCACAAACGCATGGAACTGACCTCACGCGGATTGCGGCCCTGTTCTTCCACCACGAACCGCAGCATGGCGGGCAGGATAAGAAGGGAGGAGCACCGCCAACGCTCGATCAAGTCCAGGGTCTGCGCGCCGTCGAAGGCAGGAAGTAGAACTACCGTTCCGCCGCAGGATATTCCCGGCAGAAGCACGCAACTGAGCGCCGCCACGTGCATCATTTGAGTGGCGGCCAGCAGAGTGTGCGTTTCATCCAGACCCAGCGAGGCCATCAGCTCGGTTGCGCCAATCAGCGAAACGTGCGTGTGCATTACTCCTTTGGGCCGCGCTGTGGTGCCGGAGGTGTACAAGATCGCGGCGATCTGATGAGGAGAAACCTCGGGCAATGGGCCGCTCCCAGATTCCGTGGTTTCGAGCGATGGAAGCGCCGTATAGAGCCGCTGAAGATCGGGACATTCCGCGCGTACTTCCTCGATGAGGGACACCAACTCGGGCTGGCTGAAGCACAACTTGGCTTTGGAGTGTCCGAGGATGTAAGCAATCTCCGGGGCCTTCAATCGATTGTTGACTGGCACCGCGATCAGGCCAGCCTTGAAGCAGGCGTAATAGAGCTTTACCACTTCCACGGAATTGCACCAGTGGATGGCCACGCGGTCGCCGGGTTCGAGCCCCTCATGCAATAGCCAGCGCGCCAGGACGTCGGTGGACCGGTCCAGCTCCTGGTAGGAGACTTTTTGGTCGCCGCAGATGACCGCGGGTTTTTCCGGATTTCTTTGGGTTGAAAGACGAAGAGTCGTGCCCAGATTCATGGGCGGTGAGTCTAAACTAGGTGAGCGCGAAATACAATCCGGTGGCGGCGCGATTGAACGCGGGGCCGGTCGATAGAGCTATGCACGGTCAACTCATTTTTGAAGTCGGCGTGGGTTCTGTGGTCCGGAAAAATCTGCGCAGGTCACTGCATGTTTTCGGTCGGCGATTTGGCGTCACCGGTTCGGACGGGCATTTCCTCCAGAATCGTGTAATCGGACGGTACTTCGAAGAGAGAAGCGGGCGGCTCATCAAGAGAGATGTTGATAAGCCGGGTCACCGAATTTCCCATGCGTGGATCATCGATTTTAACGAGGAGGGGAACTTGCAAGGTCGTAGAATTCCACACTTCTCTGACCCTAACGACAGGCAGGGTGTTGCCGAACATCCCGGCTGGATAGGTGATTGTATTCCGAGAGCCATGCGCCTCAAGACCCTCAATCGACATTTCCCCGAGCGGTTCGGTTGTGGACTCGAACTTGGGCCGCCTGCTCACCGGACGCGGCGGAAATTGCTGCTGCACCGTGCCGGCTGCCTGGATGGGCGGGGGAGGCGTAAATAGGCGCGTGACACTCTTGCGCGCTGTATGCTCGTGGGGATTCAAATCATATGTCACTCCGGCCACAGGGTCGTTGATGGTGATGGAGGCCGGGGAGCCATTCGCCGCATCCTCTGCGCCACCACTGAATATTGTAAGCTCGCTGCGAAAACGTCCTTCGCTGTCCCGGTAGACCTTCATCACCCGCTTGCTCGTAATTTCATTTCCGTCCGCAAGGTTTCGCGTGATTTCAGTTATCTCCTCTCCCGAGTAGGGCTCCACCTTCACGCTCCCAAAATGGGGTGTGATTGAAGCCGCCGAGAATTGACCTTGCTGCCCTACGCTGATCGTCACAGTTCCTTGCGGTGCAGCGAGTGGCGCGCTCATCAACAGCATGATGATAGAAGCTGTAAGCTTTAGGCAGGAAGCTTTCAGATAGGAGTTCATGACCCGGACCTCCCATTAACCCAGTGTCAATTAGATTGCAATCATTATATCCTTAGTTGCCTGAACCGCAAGTGTCCCTCGGGGTTCGCGCTCAGTTAGGAGGAAGATCGCTGTGTTCCCAAAACGTCTCGAATTAAGTTCTGCACACTACTTGCTCCCAATAATTTTCCCTTTCGTCTTTGGGTCAATGTAGTGTTCAAACGCCTTCCCGAGAAATAGATCCCTTCTCTTGATCGCGTAAGGTTCAACAGAAGCTTGGGAGATGTGCTTCTGGTATTCCTCGAGTATAGTGCGATTGTCAGGTTCCTTGAAATTGCTCAAGAGCTTGAGGTTGTGGCTAATCTCAATTAGCAATTTCAGGTAGAATTCAACAAATTTGGCAACTAGGCGCGTTTTCATCTGCAGGAACAACCCCTCGATGAATAAGTACGCTGAAACCGCGACCGCCCTGCTGGAGATGCCCTTGGCTTCCTCCCCGAAGTGGTCATCCATTACCTTAAGAACCTGTCTTATGCGGACGAGGTTTTCGTCATTGTCGTCCAGATCGTACTTGTCTTTGAAGAAGTCTTCGAGGTCGTCGTACCGCGCCCGCACGAAATCCCCGGTTTCGTTGCGACTAAACGAGTTGATGCAGATCTGCGCTAGTGTGAATTGTCGTGAGAACCTCCTCTCGGATAAATTCGTGTGCCTGAAAAATGGCGCATCCTTCCCCATCTCCTTGTATACGAAATCTCTAATGGTGCCCGAGTGGGTCTTTAGCAGCTCTCCAGAATTGAGTCTGACTCCAAGCTGTAGGCGCCTGAATATTTCGCGCAAGAACTCTTCATCGTCCATCTCAGGATAAACTACGAATGTCAATTTGAAATCCTCGATATTCCTGGCGAGCTTGGGCAGCGAACTCCGAAGCTCCTTGTAGGTGTACCGGTCCGAGCCCACCTTCAGAGTCAGGACGCTGTCCCCGGCCTGTTCTGGCTTGAAGAAATTCAACAACGTCGCCATTCTTTGCTTCCCGTCGATGCACTCGTAGTCGAAGTTCTCGTTGTCTACCACTCGTGCGAGATAAATCTTCGGTATGTCAATGTTTTTGTGGATCGAGTCGATCAAATCTTCTTGGGTCTTTCTCGACCAAATTTTTTCGCGCTGATAATCCGCATCGAGATCGATTCGATAAATGTAGTCATCGATAAAGTCCTTCACTGTGACCGCCATTAACTCTCTTGAGATCCGTTGTGTCGTTTTGGTGGGCATAGGTGTCTCCGCCTATTTCACAACTTCCGCAGCCGCCGCGTTGCCCTTACTGTGGATTCGCCGAGCATACGCTCACTTTTGCGTTTGAGCCAAGTCTTAAAAGGATTAGGTGGATTTACATCCGCGATTGAGCCCTCTACATCAACCAAGGTTTTAATTCGCGGAAAGAACCCAAAATTCCTCCGGATGGCCTCCCCATCCAGAGTGGAGCTTATAATCTCGATCTCGAATTCTATGTCCCTCCATAGGTGCGCCTTGAACAGTAGATCAATTAAGTGGGCATCATTTGGACTGAGCGAGCAACCGATTACCCGAAGCGTGTCGCATTCTATCAGGATTTCCAGTGCCCGGTTCCAGATGAAGCCATACGGCGCGTGCAGGTAGCTCTTGGCGGACCCAAGTGGGATGATATCGATTCTCCTCCACTTGTCCCTTATTCGTTGCCTTCTCCAGTTGAATGATCCGTGCAGCTTAAGGAGGGGTAGTTGGGGTGGCGAGTCATCTTTGCGCTGGGAGAAACAGTAGTCCGGGGGTCCGTAGAGCTCCTCATATGCCTCGTCCAAGACGCTGTCGTAGTTTAAGCTTATCAAGCCAATCAATTGCTCCTTCACTGTCGTTTGCTCGTGCTTGTGAAGATCGAGGAGGGCTTTGTGCAAATAGAATCGCCTAGTTCGGGAGGGGGTGAGTATCCGTTCGATGTCCTCCTGCACAAGGGTCTTCAGACGCCTAGTCTTGTAGTCCCAGTCGTGGACCTTACTGCTCTCAATAAGGCTTATTAACAGCTCGATGTTCAACTTTCCAGAAGTCCCGGAAACCGTTTCCACCCCTTTCCTGTATTTATACTCACTTCTAGCCCTCTCAATCACTCTTGAAGAGACGTCTCGGACCAGGAGTCCGAGTTGTTTCTGCTCGAGGTCTGGAACGAGATCCTGGAGTTCAGCGTGCGTCGCGCCTGCACCGAAGAGGTATACGATTTTTTTTACTTGAACGTCAGGCATAGACGGGCCAGCGGGAGAGGCCAAATGCACAGTGGTGGTGCTTAAAACTTGGGTATTTGATGCCTTAGATCTGAGAGGCCTGGCATCTCACCTGCGAACGCCAACGGGCCCCAGAGGCCTCCTTGCAAGGCGGGGGTGTCGCAACTCGCGTATGACCCTTATGGATGATGACGTGCGAACGTCCCTGCCCGAATACATCGCAGAGCTTTGTTTCGAGGCGGTCCTTGGCCATCTTGACATAGGCGCGTTCGATTTCGACACCGATGCTGTTTCTACCACTGCGCGCCGCGGCAAGAAGTGTTGTTCCGGTACCCATAAACGGATCCAGCACGGTGTCACCGGTGAAGGAGAACATCCTGACCAGCCGATATGCCAGTTCTTCAGGGATAGGAGCGGGATGCTCCTTCGTAGACTCTCCCGTCAGGCCATACCAAACCTGCTGGAACCATTGCTGGTATTCGCCCTCGCTCAACTTGGATGCGACCCTCTGCTGTTCTGTGGGCTGGCGGTAGCCGCCTGGTTTCCTCAGCATTAGGATAAATTCAACGTCGTTTTTGATGATGGCATTCGGCTCGTAAGGCTTGCCGAGAAACCCCGCGGAACCGTTCTCAACTTCGTAAGCGGCGTTCGAAATCTTGTGCCAAAAGATCGGGCTGAGATTATCGAATCCAATCTTCCTTGTCCTTACTATGATGTCCGCATGCATGGGCATCACCGAATGCCGGCCGTGCTTCTTCCTCGACAAACAAACGTCGCCAACCACGCAAACTAGACGTCCACCCGGAACCAGCACCCTGAAACAGTGCTTCCAAACTTTCTCGAGCTCATCGTGGAATTCGTCGTAGCTCGCAACCGCACCTAGCTGCCCCTCTCGAATCGGGTATTCCTTGAGCGTCCAATATGGCGGGGAAGTCAGAACGAGATGAACTGAGCCAGATTCGATCCAATCAAGAGACCGGGAGTCACCCAGGTGGATGACGTGCTGAGTTGTGTTGGCGGATTCGACTGCGGTAGCTTCCATCATGCTTATACTATCGGCATCTTGGGGAATGAGCAAGAGTCTCCGTTGAACCGCCCCTTATGACTCGCGCCGGGCCATTTGCTGGGAAAGTTCTCTCACTTTCTCAATCAGCCCCGGAAGCCGGGACAAGCAAGCGTTGATGCGTTTGTATTCCGCCAGGGGCCTTACCGGGTTCCCCCAAACGGCGCTGCCTTTGCGGATCACCTTGCCCGGGAAAACCGCGCCCGCGCCTCCAATCATGACGTGATCTTCCAGGCGGACGTGATCGGCGATGCCGACTTTGCCCCCTAGGACGACGTAATCGCCAATGTCTGTGCTGCCGGAAATTCCGACTTGCGCGGCGATCACGCAGTGGCGCCCGATTTTTACGTTGTGGGCAATTTGGCAGAGGTTGTCAATTTTCGTCCCCTGCCCGATCACCGTGGTTCCCAGCGACCCGCGATCGAGGGTGGAATTGCTGCCGATTTCCACGTCATCTTCAATGATCACTTTTCCAAGCTGGGGAAATTTGTGATGACGGCCGTCGGCAAAGACGTAACCAAAACCATCCGAACCCACCACCACGCCCGCGTGCAGTACCACTCGATTTCCCAGTTGAGCGCCGGGGTAAAGCGTGACGCGAGGATGGAGGACGCAGTGCGAGCCGATTTGAACGCCTTCGCCGAGGCAGACGCCGGCGGAGAGGCGTGTGCCCACTCCTATTTTCGCGCCGCTTTCGATGACAACGTGAGCCCCAATACTCACGTCCGCGGGCACATTAACATCGGACGCGATGACAGCGCTCGAATGAATTCCCGGAGGATAATTCACCGCCGGATGAAGCGTGCTTGAAGCTTGGATGAAAGCAAGCTTGGGGTTGGCAACGGCCAGGGTGGTCTGGCCCATTAGAGACGCTCCTTCCGGGACCAGGATGAGCCCGGCACGCGCGCCCGCGGCTTGTTTAAGACCCTTTGCGCCATCCGCGTAGGTCAGCGAATGAGGGCCGGCATCGTCGAGTCCTGCTACATCATGAATTTCACGCGAGCCGTCACCTTGAATCTTCCCTTCCAGCAATTCGGCAATCTGTTTAACGGTCATGCAGGCCCCCCGTGTGGCTGGCCCTTGGGCCGGCCTCTTAGGGTAGTGGGTCAGTTTTTTTGTAGCGGCGGTCTATGACCGCCGGCTCATGATTCAATGATTTACGGCGGTCATAGACCGCCGCTACAAGAAAGCCTAACTGAACGTCCACCCCTCTTAAGTGTGATTTGTTTTAAGCTTCGAACTTTGGACCGCCTCCCGCTCCGAATCCCGGCCGGGGCAAGCTTGCTAAAGCGGAGCCCGCTGAAGCGAGGTCTCGCCGAGGCGGATCCGCCTAGGCGACTCCGGCCCTACTAATACAACGGTGGCTCGCCCGGAGGCCTCGTCTTCCACCGGCGGTGAACCCAAAGCCAATGGTCGGGATACCGGCGAACGTATTCCTCAATCAAGCGGGTAAAGTTCGCTGTGTTGGCAAGGATTTCATCTTCCGCGTTGTCCTTCTTGATCCACTCCACCGGATCAAAGCGGAGCTTATATTTTCTAGCTTTCTTGTCCCAAATCACAAGGCCGAGGACAATGGGCACGCCCGTCCTGCGCGCCAGTCGCGCCGGCGCCGTAGTGGTGCAGGCCTGACGACCAAAGAAATCGACAAAACCGCCCTCGCCCGGCAACATGTTTTGGTCCATCAAAATGCCTACAGCCTCTGAGTTCTTGAAGGCGCGCAGCACTTGCGATCCGAACTTGGTCTTCTCGATGGGCCGACCTCCGCTGCGTGAGCGATAGCGCTCTACCAATGCTCCGATCAAAGGATTATCCAGTTCGCGCACCACAAAGTTGCAAGGGTAGCCGTACAATCCGTGGGCAAAAGAGCTGATTTCCCAATTGCCAAAATGGGCGGTGAGGAACAGAACACCCTTGCCCTGACTTTGGGCGCGGGCATAATTCTCAAATCCCTCATAAACAAGCAAGCGCTCGATATTGCCCCGGTTCATTCGAGGAAATTGCGCGAAGTCAGCCAGCATGCGTCCGAGATTCTGAAACAGGGCGAACAACACCCGACGCTGATCGCGCGCGGACCATTCCGGAAACGCCAGACGCAGGTTCAACATTCCCACGCGCCGGAGGCGGGGCCACAACCAATAACTGAGGGCGGCAAGGACTGCGCACACTCCGCGGGCCACGCGGTGGGGAAGCCAACCGAGCAGCTTCAGAACCATTGAAGCGGCGAAGTACTCCAACTTTTGGCGGCGGGTGGGATGTTTGTGAACGCGGGCTTGGTCAGGAGCGCTGGCAAGAGTTGAAACGTCATTCGTCGTCAATTCACCCATTCGTCCACCCTGACTTATTCGGCGGGTAGATCGCCCGGCGTCCCGCCCCCGGCAAACCACACGAGAATTGAGGTCGTTCCATCAATCCGCTCGCAGGGGCAAACTCTGGAGGAAGAAACTGAGGATTTGGTTTTCGTATTCTTTCTTTTCAGTCGCGCCTGAATCCCCGGAGCGGGTGTTTTCCATGACCCGCATTTGTTTGGGCTCGGGGGCGGCGTTGTAAAGGTCATTGGTCAGAGACGCCAATGACGGAGTTGTCTGATCGGAAATAAATAGCTTCGGGATGCCCGCCAGCTTGGAAAGATTTTCCCGGAGTGGCGGAGTTTTGGTTCTCCAGTTAAGCAGTTGGAATTCCCGGTCGGCCAGCGTCCGAAACAGGCCGCCCGGCCCTCCCATGAGCTCGTCCAATTGAGAGTCAAACATCTCGACCGGCTTGTCATAAATAGAGTCCACCGCCAACGCTTTCACGGCGGTGGTGTCCTGTGCGGCCACCATGGCGGCATAGCCCCCGGTGGTCGAGCCGAACAAACCCACGCGATGCGGATTAATACCGGCGTGCTTCGTGATCATGTCGATCGCCGACATAACATCCTGGGCCTGGTCGACCCCCAAATTGGAAAAGGTGCCTCTGGATTTGGGCCCGTGAAAATTAAAAACGTAAACGTTAAAATGATTTTCTTGCAGAACCACACCCAGGGAAAGCAGGTCCGCCCGGTTGGAGTCGTAGCCCGGGCAAAGGATGATGGCTGGAGCTCCTTTGAGCCCTCGAAGCAGCCAGCCCTCATGCTCCCCGCTTGTAGGATTGCTGAAAGTCAAAGCTTCGAAACTGGGATCGATAAAGGTTGTGGGATTAACACTCTCAGTGTCATTAAACTGGGTAACGATTCTTAATGTCATAAATCCTGCCACCCCGGCGAGGGCGAGCAGGATGGCCAAGGCCAGGGTGACGACTCCAAACACAACTCGGCGCAGGAATTTGGAGCTGACCTTGGAGGGGGCCGAAATTGCAACAGCTCGCCTGCGGGCCATAAGGAGGGTGCCTTTTTCTACCTTCGATCGCGCGGGCTATTCTTGCCCCATGAAGTGTAGAAAACTGGTAATGCTATCACAACCAAAATCTATCGTTCGAGAAAACTTTCTCCGCCCGCGCCGCCAGGCCATAGGCGCGCTCATCGGGGACCGTGCCCAGCCTGGTCGCGCGGCGCCCTCCCTGGGAGGGGGTGGTTGCCGACACTCTTAGGCGATCCCCTGTTTGCTTTAATTCTCGAACCCAATGCCGGCCGCCATGCGGAGCCCTTGCCGTAATCGCCGGCCAATCTGGGGTATACTCTGCGCTGTGGCGCAAGCTCGCTCCACACCCTTGTTGAGCCCCGCATCGTTCACTTGGGATGGGCGGGATAAAAAGTGCAAGGTCAAATCTTGACTTCCGAAATTATCGACATCCGGCAATTTGACGCAAGTCAATTCCTTCCCCTTCTCCAGATTGAATCGCGTGTCTGGAGCTCAGGCCTGCGTTGGGACTACACTTCGTCGGTGCGCTTAATCTCCTCCTGTCTGGAGGAGAAACGCTTACAGGGATTTACGCTGCTAAATAATCGTCAAATTAAAGGCTATAGCTTCTTCTTCTGCGAGGGCGAAAAGGGCCTGATCGGAAACCTGTTTGTGGAGCCGGACGGATCCGAACTGCCCCAGGCCCTCATCCTGTTGCAACGCGTGATTGAAACGATCACAAAAACCCCAGGGATCGATCGGGTGGAAACCCAGCTTCCCCATTATGCCTTTGACGACCTAAATCCCTGCTTTGTTGCCTACGGTTTTCACGGATATCAAAGGCGATTTATGGCGGCAAACCTGACCCGGCCTCCGCGGCATCCCCGCTCTGCCGGCGAAGCAGAGGTTCGTCTCCCCACCGGAAATAAATCCTTCTCAGGCGATTTCGTGCTGGAGCCATGGGAGAGAAGGCACGACCGCCAGGCATCCCTTCTCCTTCACCAAACGTACAAAAATCACATCGATGCCACCATCAACGATCAGTATGCGTCGGATTCAGGCGCCAGCCGCCTGATCGAGAATATTATGCACCAGCGCGGGTGCGGCGAATTCCTGCCCAAAGCTTCCCAGGTAGCCATCCATCGGGCGACCGGGAAATTGGCGGGCGTTCTGGCGCTCACTTCCGTCCGGCCCCGCACAGCGCATATTCCTCAAATCGCCGTCGCCACCGAATTCCAGGGAATTGGCCTGGGAAGCGACATGCTGGAAGGCTCCTTTGAGGACCTGCGAAACCGGGGTTTTGAAGAAGTCTCATTGACCGTAACCGACTTGAATGTCGGCGCGGTACGACTCTACGAGCGCGTTGGGTTCGAAACCTTTCGAACCTTCGGAGCCTTCGTTTGGAATCGCCCGGCCTGATGGAAAACCTCGGCGCGCCCGGGTGCGAGAATCGAGACCCATCCATTCATTTCCCTTTGGCTTTCAGCAAATCCTTGAGCTCATCCATAAATTCGCGCACGTCTTTGAAATCCAAATAGACCGAGGCGAAGCGGACATAGGCGACTTTGTCCAGCTTCTTAAGGCGATTCATCACCAATTCGCCCACTTCGGGCGAGGGGCGTTCGCGGTCGGTTGACTCCGCCACCAGCGTTTCCGCCTCGTTCACGATCTGCTCCAGCTTATTCATCGGCACGGGGCGTTTTTCACACGCTTTCAGCAGACCCGCCAGAAGTTTTTGGCGGTCAAATTTTTCCCGGCGGCCGTCTTTCTTGACCACCATGTAGGGAATCTCGTCGATGCGCTCGTAAGTGGTGAAGCGGCGCTCGCACCCCACACACTCCCGCCGGCGCCGGATGGTATCGCCAATCTTGGCTTCGCGTGAATCCACCACCTTATCTTCCAGGTGCCCGCAGAATGGACATTTCATCTCCCGCTGATTCCCTCCCGGGGATTCGATCATCCCCTGTGTGCCGGCTTCAGACCTTCCCCGCCACCGTCGCGTGCTCCTTCTCCGCCATGGCCCCGAGTTTCTTGACGCTCAAGCCTTCGTAAACCAGAAGCGCCAGACCCAGCAAGACGCAGGGAACTGAAATCATCAGCCAGAGCATGATGGAGGCAGCCGTGGCGCTTTCGGGGCTGACCCGAAAAAAACCGGTCATGACGTAAATGGAGAGCACTTGAAAGCCTCCCCCGATTCCGGGCAAAGGCGCCAACATGCCCAAAATCGAAAATACCAGTACCAAGGCGGAGGCGAACCAACTGAGCTGGCCCACGTCCCCGCCCATACTTCGCATCACCAGCCAGAACACGCATGTGTTGGTGAACCAAAGAAGGGCCGTGGAAGCCAGGCTGGAGAAAAAATCCCTCCAGTTTTCGATGACCTCCAAACCATCCGCGAAAGACTGGAGAAAACGGTTCAGCCTTTCCTGTCCGCGCGGTGAAAGAAAGCGAAATAGTCTCGGCGTCCCCGAAGTTAATTCCTCCGCGCGCAGGCGAAAGATCACCAGAATTGCCACGATCAGGAACGCTAACAGAATTATAAACAGGCCCACCCAGCGCGTGGCTCGCAAAATGTGGCGCGCATGGGCCGTCCCGGGTTGCAAGGGTCCAAATGTGAGGGCCACAGCGAACAACAAAATCACAAAAACCATGTCGTAAATTCTTTCCAAAAGCCAGATGGCCGCTTGCGAGGTGAAGGTCACATCCTCTCTTTTGGCGATGTAAGCGGGCCGGACAAACTCACCCCATCGCCCGATCAGATAGACGGCGCTGAACCCCAGGATCTGGCCGACAAATAAATTCCAAAGCGAGGCTTTCTTGATGGGGTCGAGGAAAAACCTCCACCGGTATGCTCGCAAGAAGTAAGTGAGATATGTAGCGACGAGCGCGCCCGCCAGATACACCGGTTGCGCTGCCCTGAGGGAGAGCCAGACTTTGGCCCAGTCAAAATGCTTCCATTCTTCCCCGCGGCTGAGGTTGTAAAAACCCAATGCCAAAATGGCGGCACAAATGCCCAGCCCCAACCATCTGCGGAGGTTTTTGTTCATGCGGAGATATACGGGGAAAGTACTCCCATTGGCAAACTAGCCGAACGACGGAGTGAAGTCAAGCCAGCCCGGCAGAACCAGCCTGGCGCCGCCTCAACCACCCCGCAAGGGCGTGAACCACCCCGCCCTTCGGGCACCCCTCCTGAATCAGGAGGGGAGTATATTAGAAAGCTCCCGTCTCGCCGCGGCGAGAGGGGTTTCAGTCAGCCGACTGACGGGGTGGTCAGGGGTGGCGTGGTGAGGGATGTCCGGCGACGGGGACGATAGTTTCACGCGCTGCCGCGCGCACAAATACAAAGTCAGTCTGAGTAACTAAATGGTGGATATGCACAACCTTAAATTCAAAATTCAATTGTTGGGAACTGGCATGGTCTCACTTTACCTCCTTCTCGCGGGGTTGTGCATTTGTACGCCGTACGCTTACGGGCAGCACCCGCCGCAGACGGTTCCGGGGCAGGCGCGTCCGCGTTCGGCGGAATACGACGCTTTGCAAAAGCGGTTGGAGGCCGGATGGAATACCTGGGACGTTCACAGCGTAACGACCCATGTGCTGCTCCCGGCCGGACTGGCAGTTCGGGTTGGAGTGTATCACTGGACGACTCTCTACGGGGACGCGTTCCTGACGGATCCGCTGATTGGACGCCAAGGCACGACGGTGGAACAGGTCTTTCCCGGACCACACGCGTGGGACGGCAGCTACACCGATTTGCGACTTTACTGGCAGAACTTGGATCTGCGGATTCAGAGTGCGCATGCGGGTAAGGACTTGGTGATTCTTGTTACCCCTCTATCGGAGGTAACGGACGGCCACCTTTCACGGACAATCGTGTTCTCCGCCGCCTATCTTTGGAACCGGCCCGGCACCGTCATGCGGAATGCGGACAGCATGGAAGCGCGCGGCCCATTGGGAACGGTGCACGTCTATTGCGTGGGAGCCAAAGCACAATTCAGCAACATTCCCGTCGCGGGACCGTATCTAACAACTGAAACCACAGGTCCAGCCGGCATCAGCACGGGCAAGCGGCGAACTCTGGAAGAGATTCAAGCGGTGGTGGAAGAACAGCATCTTGCCTACGAGAAATCTTTGGGAGTTCCGCCTTCCCCCTCCGTTGACGCCATCGAGACCACGCTAGGTTGGGACACCATCTACGAGCCTGAGCGTGACCGCGTCATCTCGCCGGTGAGCCGGAATTGGAGCGTGGGCTGGGGCGGATATGTTCTTTTTGACTGGGACAATTTTTTCGCCGCCACCCTCGCCGGGATCGGCGACCGGGATCTTGCCTACGCGAATGCCATTGAGATGCTTCGCGAGCTGACCCCCGCCGGATTTGTTCCCAACTACGCGCGAGCGGGGGGATGGAAAAGTTTTGATCGTTCCGAGCCTCCAGTGGGAGCCATCAGCGTTCTCGGTCTCTATGAAAAATTTCACGACCGGTGGTTTTTGCAGGAGGCGTTCCCTGCGCTGCTCTCATGGAACCGTTGGTGGCACGCGAATCGGAGTGCCGGACCGTATCTGGTGTGGGGAAGTGATGGCGAGAACCAGCCGGAAAATCCGGATGATAAGGACCGGGGCACTCGTCAAGGAGCGATCCTAGAATCGGGACTGGATAACAGCCCCATGTACGATGCCGCGGCGTTCGATGCGCAGACTCACAAGCTCCAGATGGCCGACGTCGGGCTGATGAGCTTGTATGTGGCCGATTGCGACGCCCTCGCCCAAATCGCCGCCGCGCTCAACGAAACCGCTGCCGCCCAGGAACTTCGCGAGCGGGCGAATTTCTACCGGTCATCGCTGGCCTCTCTGTGGGACGAAAATTCCGGAATGTTTTTGAATAAAGACCTGCGCACCGGCGAACTGAGCTCCAGAACCTCACCCACAAATTTCTATCCGCTGCTGGCGCGCGCCGCCACTCCTCAACAAGCCCAGCGCATGATTCAAGATCACCTGATGAACCCGCAGGAGTTCTGGGGAGATTGGGTGATTCCCTCGACCCCCAGAAACGATCCCGCCTTCAAAGATCAAAACTATTGGCGCGGGCGCATCTGGGGTCCCATGAATTATCTGGTCTATCTCGGGATGCGCAACTACGACCAACCCAAAGTGCGCGAAGAATTTGCCAGGAAATCTTTCGAACTCTTTCAGCTCGAGTGGAGCAAAAAGCGTCACGTCCATGAAAATTACAACGCCATAACCGGCTCCGGTGATGACGTCTCTTCCAGCGATCGTTTCTACCACTGGGGCGCCCTCCTGGCCCTGATTGAATATATGGAAGCGGGTGGCAAATAGCGTGGCCTGTAGATCGTACTGGGCCACAACCCGATGTCGAGATCTCACACTTTTTGCCCCACGCCATTTCCGGCAGAGCCATCGCTTGCAGAACGAATAGTCCATACGACTGCACCCTCTCGTCCAGTCCAACTGATCGAGGTTCCCCACTCGGCAATCCGGGAGCTCAAACCTTCTGATACAATGCCGGGTAAGCTTCAGAACTAACCATGAGGCGTGATGGCACGAACCGGTCCGAAGGTTCTGCGAGCCGGGTTGAGGAGAGGCTGAGTGGAAGACGACGCGAAGCTGGTGCAGCGGTGCCTCGCGGGCGAGAACTCGGCGTGGGAATCGCTGCTCAAGGGGCACACCCGAAAGATCTTTAACCTGTGTTACCGTTTCACGGGTCGTCCTTCGGAAGCGGAAGACCTTACCCAGGAAATCTTCATCAAGATATTTCAGACCTTGCGCACGTTTGATGCGGCGCAAGGGACTTTTATGACCTGGCTGAATCGGGTGGCTCGAAATCATCTGGTTGACCACTACCGGCGCACAAGGAAGGACCGGATTACTTCGTCGCTCGATGACGACGAAGGCTCGGTGAGCGAGACACCAAGCCCCGCCGCTGGACCGAGTGCCGGGGTGGAATCAAGGGAACGCCACGAGTTGCTGCAAAGAGGTTTGGACAAACTGTCCCCCGATCTGAGGGAAGCCGTAGTCCTGCGCGACTTGAATGACCTGGACTACGACGAAATCGCAACGGTCTTGGGTGTTCCCCAGGGAACCGTGAAGTCAAGAATAAATCGCGGAAGGTTGGAACTAGCGCGGGTCCTAAAGCGTATGGATGTTATGAGAGGCCCCGCAGAAGCGGGAGGCAAGACATGACGCACCTGGAACTGGAAAACCTGATCAGCGATTACCTGGAAGGGCAAATGGATGCCGCCCGCCGGGCCGAAGTTGATGCTCACGCGGCCGGATGCCCTCCCTGCACTGAGCTGATTGCCGGCGTCCGCCGCGCCATGGAACTCTGCCAGTCGGCGGAGGAGTTGGAGCCTGCGCCGTGGTTGATCTCAAAAATAATGCTCTCCACCATCGGGCAGCGCAAACCTACTTTCGGCGAACAACTTGCCGCTTACTTCAGGCCAGCCGCCCGCGTGAGGTTTGCTTATGCGGTGGGCATGGCGGTGTTTTCATTCTCCGTTATTGTTAACTCGGCCGGGATCAATCTGCGCCAGATCAAGCTGGCGGATTTGAATCCCCGCACGTGGCTCTATCAGGCCGACCGGACGGGCCACCTGGTGGTCGCTCGCGCAGAAAAGTTCTATTACGACCTGCGGGTTGTTTACGAGATTGAGTCCCGTTTGAGGCAATTCCGCCAACAGACCGGGCAGGAAGGCCGTCCGCAGGAAAAAACTTCGCCGAAGCCTGAAACGCCCGCGGGCGGAACAACAGACAGCGTGCCGCCCGGGAACCCCGAATTGGCTGAAGCACGGGATTTTATCATTGGCTCGCCTGACCTGAGCAGGACAGGAACCGCCATGGTTGGGCTCACAAGGAGTTCACTCCGATGAAATGCGCCAAGCACACAGAAACCGAATCCACTGCTTATTGCGGACATTGCGGTCGCGCATTGTGCGGTGAGTGCAAACACGAAGTTCGAGGCAATATCTACTGCGAAGATTGCCTGGCCGCTCGATTGGGCACGCCTGGGATGTCGCCCATCCTGGGCCCGGGTATGGGACCAAGTCCCGGCATCGCGTTGGCTCTTGGTTTTATTCCAGGGGTGGGAGCGATTTACAACGGACAAATTGTGAAGGCCGTCGTTCAAGTGCTTCTTTTCGGATCCCTGATTGCTCTCAGCGATCGAGTCCCAGGCCCCATGGACGTCATTTTCGGCCTGAGCGCCTTCGCTTTTTACTTCTATATGGTCATTGACGCCTACCAGACGGCACGCGCCAAGCAGTTCGGCCAGCCGGTGCCGGAATGGTTTGGTTTGGGTGACGTGAAAATGAACGCGCCCATCGGGGCGGGGGTGCTCATCGCAATAGGAGCACTTTTCCTGCTCGACAACTTTGGACTCAACGTTTTTCAACACATCGGGAAATTCTGGCCCGTGCTTCTAATTGCGATGGGCGTGCTTTTGTTACAGAAACGAATGGGCGGAGGCGGACCACCATCAGGTCCCGGCCCGCAAAACCCCGCCGCCCCTCCGGATGGCCCAAGCAATATTCCCGGGGCGCAGGGGTTATAAGAGATCGAATTCAATCGGAGGAGAACTCACCATGGAATTTATCCACAGTCCGTTTATCGTACCCCTGGGAGCGTTTGTGATGGTCATCATCATCGTCGGCATCGGGTCGATGAGGAAAATGCGGGAGAAAGAGCTTCAGGCCCATCAGGATTTAAGGATGCGCGAAATGGAGCATGAACGGAAAATGAAGGAAATGGAAATTGAGAAGGCCAAGCTCGATCTGGAGAGAGAAAAGACGAGCCGACCTTCATAAAGACGCAACCAGGCGCTCCCGCTATGCGGTCGCCCGGATGAAAAAGGAGCCGGAAATGACAGATTTGACCTCAATTTCACCAATGTTGATCCCGATCGCGGGAATCGTATTCGGAACGGTGATGGTGGCCGCGGTGGTGGGCATTGTATTTTGGTTTAAGGCGCGCGAACGGGAACTGCAAATCCATCAGGAAATGCGCCAGCGCGAAATGGACCACCAACTGAAGATGAAACAGTTGGAGCTTGAAATTGAGAAGGCGAAGGGCCACCAGACCGCGGAACGCGTGGCCTAAAGCAAATCAGGCCCTGCCAGGAGAAAGACCCATGGATACGCCCTTCATCATTCCGCTCGCGTTTTTTGCCATGGTGGCGTTGATTGTGGCCATCGTCGAAGTGGCAAAGATTCGCGAACTGGAGATGGAAGTTCGGATGAGACTGCACCAGGAGGAAATGGAACACCGCCGCAAGGTGCAGGAACTGGATCAGCGGCTGGCACAATTGAAGCAAGGTTGAATGATTGGGCGAGCCGCGGGATGCTGACCTAATCTAGGGCCGGCCCCAATCGAAACGAGGAAGAACATCTATGGGTAATTCACCATTAACTCCGCCAACCCGAGGCCCCAGTCTGATGGGCCCGGTCATTCTTATTTCGTTGGGCGCGATGTTTCTAGTCGATCAATTCATTCCCGGATGGAGCATCGGGCGAACATGGCCGGTCTTGCTGGTTATTATCGGGGTCATGAAGCTTCTGGACTCCACACGGCCGCCGCGGGCTCCGCAGGGTCCGCGGATTTGAATTTGGAATCCCGCACCGAGAGTGCGGAGAGGTCAATATGAGCGTTTACACTTACCGTCGAGGGTCGATCTTCTGGGCTCTGTCTCTGATCGCCGTGGGGGCGATTTTTCTCTATCAGAATTTCAACCCCTCCATACACCCCTGGCAACTGATTGCCAAGTTCTGGCCCGTCCTCATTATTTTTTGGGGACTTTCGAAGCTGATCGATTTTATGCAGGCGCAATCCCACCCGGAAACCACGCCCCCGCCGCTCTTCTCGGCAAGCGAAGTCGTGTTGCTGGTGCTGATTCTCTTGATGGGCACGGTCATGTCCAAAATAATTTTACATCCCTGGCAGCAATGGCCCAGGTCCTTCGGCGTCAACGTGAATGACGACGATTGGGCCAACATGTTCATGAATTCCTACACGTTTAACCAAACGATTACCCAGCCTCTCAAACCAAAATCACATCTGGTCATGGAAGACCAGCGGGGAGACGTTGAGATACGCGCCACCGATCAATCCTCGATTGATATCGCAGTCAAGAAAGTCATCAAGGCGGATAACCAAGCCGAAGCCCAAAAACTGGCCGACTCGTTGAACGTGGAAGTCGTGGAGGAAGGCGGCCACTACGCTTTGAAATCGAATCGCCGCTCACTGCCTAATGGCGGCGCCAACGTGAGTCTGGACCTAACGATCAGCGTCCCCACCTCCACTAGCGCCGATATCTCCTCGGAGCATGGCGACATCTCCCTGTCGGGGCTTCAGGGCGACCAAACGCTTACCGTGCAGCACGGCGACCTGCATGTTTCGGGCGTCGATGGTATGGTCCGTGTGCACAAAACCGGCGGCCTGACCGAGGCCCACGATGTGAAGGGCAATGTGGAAGTGGACGGTCGGGGCAGCGACGTGGAGATGGAGAACGTCACGGGAAGCGTCACTGTCAACGGCGATTTCACCGGCTCGCTTCAATTTCGCAATGTCACCCAAACCCTGCACTACGTTTCTTCCCGCACCGATTTAACCACCCAACATTTGAGCGGGCGGCTGGACATGGAAACGGGTTCATTGGACGCGAGCGATATCGACGGTCCCTTTGAAATTTCCACCCGGCAAAAAGACATCACGGTTTCGAACTTTAAGAACAGCCTGAAAATTACCAACACCAACGGGGACGTGCAATTGCGCACCTCAACTGCGCCCACCCACCCCATTGAAGTCAACCTGGGCAAGGGTGAAATTGAATTGGATCTTCCCCCCTCGAGCAGTTTCCAGATTGAGGCTTCATCACATCGCGGCGAAGTGGATTCGGATTTCCCTGGACTTACGGTTAATAAAGAAGGCGACTCCCCTTCGATCGGTGGAACCACGGGCAAGGGTGGGCCCACCATCCACCTCACAACCTCTTACGGAACGATCCACCTTGGGCACGAAAATGCCTCTTCGCCACCGGCGCCTCCCTCTCCCTCAACGCCAGCACCGCCGAGTGCTCCCAGAACCCGGCAGAGAGTTTTCCTTGAGCGCATGCAGAAGCTCCACCAGCACTATCTGCCGGTAGCTTGGAAGTTCAACTAAGATTGGAGCTGGATTGTAATGGGCTGGCGGGCACTCTGATGCTGCACGCGACGCGCGATCTTGGAGAAATAGGCCTTCAAGCGGCTGATCATTCCGCTACACGATCAAGCTCCTCAAAGAATCCGGGAAAGGAAATATCCACGCAATCGGCGCCGCGAATCATGGTGGTCCCCTGGGCCAGCAGGCCCGCCACGGCAAAGGCCATGGCAATGCGATGGTCGCCGTGACTTTCGATCTCGGCGCCTTTTAACGCTTGCCGGCCGGCCACGCGCAAGCCATCTTCGAACTCTTCTACTTCGGCTCCCATGCGGCGAAGGTTTTCGGCCATGGCGCCGATTCGGTCGCTCTCCTTCACGCGCAATTCCGCCGCGCCCCGGAAAGAGATGCCGCGTTCAGTCCGCGTCCCTAAAACACACAAGGCGGGCAGTTCATCGATGAGGCCGGGAATCAGCTCACGGGGAATCTCGCCACCCTCCAATTTACTGGTTTCAACGTGCAGGTCGCCGAGCAGCTCGCCGTTCACCATCTCCACATTGATCACCTTCACCCGCCCGCCCATGGGCACCAGCCAATCGAGTAGAGCGGTTCGGGTGGGATTCAAGCCGACATTGGGAAGCGTGAGGTTGGAATCCGGAACAAGCAGTCCGGCCACCAGGAAAAAAGTGGCGGAGGAAATGTCGCCCGGAACGAAAAGCTTCTTGCCCTCGAGCCGCGCTCGTCCGCGAACTGAAATAGTTTGCCCGTGCCGCCCGATTTCCGCGCCCATTTGTTCGAGCGCGATCTCGGTGTGATCGCGAGTGGGCGCAGCTTCAATCACCGCCGTCTCGCCTTCGGCAAACAATCCCGCCAGGAGGATCGCCGATTTCACCTGGGCGCTGGGGACAGGCAAGGTGTACTGAATCGCATCAAGCGAGTGGCCGGCGCGCCCCTCGATTTCAAGCGGCGGCACGCCTCCAGCGGCAGAGTTGATGCGGGCGCCCATTTGGGTGAGCGGATCGATCACCCGTTTCATGGGGCGCTTGGAAAGTGACTCGTCTCCGCCCATCACCGAGCGAAAAGGCTGGCCGGCGAGAATCCCCGATAACATTCGCATGGTCGATCCGGAATTGCCGGCGTCGAGCGCTCCCAAAGGTGGACGAAGGCCGTCGAGACCCGCGCCCGCAACATGCACTGCGCCATCCTTGCGGTCGATTTTCACCCCAAGTTTCTTGAGGCAAGCCAGAGTGCTTTGGCAATCGGCGCTCGAGGAAAAGTATTTGATTTCGCTCGGGCCCTCGGCGATCGCGGCCAGCATGGCGTAACGGTGGGAAATGGATTTGTCACCGGGCAGCGCCACCGATCCCGTGATCCGCTTCGCCGGATTGATCTTCCGGTTTTTGTTGGAAGTGAATAAGCCCATTTGAAGAAAGTCCGGAGTCAGTTGTCCGGAGTCCGTTGTCTCTTGATCTGATAACCGAATTACTGAATTACTGACAAACTGAATTAATTCTTGACCCCGGACTACGGACACCGGACAAAGATTTAAACGCGAACAAGCCTGTAAGCCGAATTTTGTTTTCCGTCAATCGACGGAATGGCGATCATTCATCTAGTCCAGCCATTGCTGGCGGGATCCAGCGACCTACCCGAGAGTCATAACGGGGCGGGCCGCCCCTCCTCTCCTATTTGGTCTTGCTCCGTGTGGGGTTTACCTTGCACCCGGCATCACTGCCGGGACGGTGCGCTCTTACATTAAGGCCGCACGAGGCGGCCCGCACCTTTTCACCCTTATCCATCAATTGACGGACGGTATATTTTCTGTGGCACTTTCCGTATCAGAGGCGTACGGTCGCCGTGGCGACATCCCCCTCCAACCCTCGCCGTTAGCGAGCACACTGCCCTGCGGAGTTCGGACTTTCCTCTCCCCCACCCCTGCTTGCCCCGATTAGATCGGGACGCCAAGGCGAGGCAGCGATCACCCGGCTTGTTCGCGCAAGATTTATGATAGTCTGCCCAGTGGAGGCGGTCAAACCATTCCGCGCACGGGTAGTGTCGTGATTTCCCTGGGAGCGCGGGCTGGGGCCCCACGTTATCCACTGGGGTTCGCCCGCAATTTAAAGATAAGGAAAGAGCGGGCGGGACGCCCGCGCTCCCGGCGATGCAAATCCGGACATCACCTGCAAATGGCCAGCATCATTTCGGAGCATCCGTGTATCTTTGATGGGAAAGCTTTTCTGACATAAACCATGAATCAATTTCGCGTGAAGTTTCTGGCTCTCATCGTCATTGCAGGAATGTGGTCGCGGGTCTATGCGATTCCAACCTCACCACCCCGGGTTGATGTGTCCCCGATGCCTCAGAAGTCCGACTTACAATCCCAACTCGCCACCGCCGACGCAGTCCTGGAGGAAATGAGCAAGACCACGGGCCTGCCCATTAAAGGGCCTCTGAAAAAAGCCATTCTCCCCCGCCCCGCCATTGAAAAATATTTGATCGAAAATCTTCACGCGGAAAGTACCCCGGAGGAATTGCGCGTTCAGGAAGCCACGCTGAAGGCATTTGGCCTGGTTTCGAGCGACTTCGATCTGGAAAAATTCCTCATTACCTTTTACACCGAACAAGTGGCGGGATTCTACGATCCGCGAACCAAAACCATGAACATGGCGGACTGGATTCCCTCCGAGATGCAATCCATGGTTCTCTCGCACGAATTGACGCACGCCCTTCAGGATCAGAATTATGACCTGGACAAATTCCTGCACGGGGCGCGCGACAACGATGACGCCACCAATGCCCGCCAGGCCATCGTGGAAGGCCATGCCATGGCCGCCATGATGCAGCACGCCCTCGGGCAAGTTGACCTGGGGGCTATACCCTCCCTCTCTCAGATGATGGCCGGAGTCGTCGACGAACAACTGAGCGCTTTCCCTGCATTCTCCCACGCGCCGTTTTTCTTTCGCATGCAGGCGCTATTCCCTTACCTGCAAGGAATGAGCTTTATGCAGAAAGGGCTCGCGCGCGGCGGGTGGAAGGAACTCAACGGGCTCTTTATGAATCCCCCGGCGACCACCAAGGAACTTTTCGAGCCCGAATTATATTTTAACCACACACACTTTCCCGTAGAATCCCTTCCAAAACCCCCTCCGCTTTCGGGCGTCCCCAGTCTGCACTTCCTCACTGAAAACACCATGGGTGAGCTGGGCTATTATTCGATCATCGGACAGCTGCTCTCCGAGGACCAAGCGAAATCGGCAGGGCTGGCGTGGCTGGCAGACCGATACCTTCTCTATGAATATTCGGGCAAGACGGAAGGTGGGGGGAATTTCGTCCTGGTGTCGAGAACGAAATGGTCCAATGCGGAAAAATCACTCGAGTTTTTCCGCGACTACAACACGATTCTTCAAAGGAAATATCCCGGGCTCTCGCCTGACGCGCGCTCGGGATCAGATCTCTTCATTGCGGGCGCCGGGTCAAGCAGAGTCATTGTGCTGCGTCGCGGCGACGAAGTCCTGTGGGCCGAGGGTATTCCAGCCGCACAAGCCGATGCAATACTGGACTGGCTTCGTGGCTTGAAGGACTGAGCCTAATGTAGCGTTCGGAAAATGCGTTTACCGCAGTGCCGCCCTTTAGGGCGGCGCCTGCCGGGCTAAAGCCGGGCGCTAGAAGAAAATTCCCTGCATCACCTGCCGCGTTTCGAAAGGGCGCAATGGAATTGCCCAGGAAATCGCGCTCATGAAGGTTGCTGAATGGCAGGCCTTAGATTCCTAGCGCGGTTTCACTTCGTACCGCGCGACCATTCCCCCCATCATGTGATCACTGATGTGGCAATGATAGAGCCAGATGCCGGGCGCGTCTGGGACCATGTCCGCCGTGATCATCTGTGCCGAGGTCACCGACAAAACGTCTGTGCGCTGGCCTGCCACCAACACCGTATTGCCATGCCAGTGCGGCGTGTGCGCATTATTGAAGTCGCCGAGAGTCGCGACGTACCAGCGCACGCGGTCGCCCTGCTTCATCCTCATGAGCGGCATATTTCCGAAGATGTAGCCGTTGATCGACCACTTGTAGTTGGTATCCACAAAGCCCGTGCCGACGATGGGCGTCACCATTCCGCCGGCGGTGACGGGCCGTAGCTCCGTCCGGTTCACGCCCTTGGGGTCGGTGCAGTGGGCGCGAATGTTATCATCCAGGTACCAACTCTCGTTCTCATTGATGGTGATGAACATGCTCACAAACTCGTGATCCACGTCTTTGGGGCGGCCATCGGGGAGCGCCATGCCGCGCCGCGTCACCACGATCACTCCAAAAAGGCCCGAGGCCACGTCCTGTAGCTCGTCCGCATGCGAGTGATAGAGCCAGAAGACCGAGCTTGGGTCATTCGGTCCGGGACCGGCCCGCTCCGGTATTTGCCAAACATAAGTATGCGTGGCGCCGGGAGGCACGCCACCGTCGGCCTTGTCCGCGCCCGTGGTGCCGTCATTGTAATCCGCGCCCTCGGAATCCTTTCGATAGAGAACTCCATGCGGGTGCATGCTGTAGGGATGCGTCGCGTTGTTTTTGAAGACCACCTTGATGGTGCCGCCCACTTCCCCGCGTAAGATCGGCCCCAGCAGTCCGAGATATTGTTCTTCCGGAGCGCGTGTTTTCAGCGTTGAAAACGTGGCGTCGGTATATTCACGGTAGATCGCTTTCTTACATACGCGCCCGATGCGATGAGGTCCGGCTTCAACGTAGGGTATCTCCACATCATCAAAGGGATGACCCATCGCTTCATCGCGGCCGGAGGGGGCAAAATCCCAGTTCACCTCATCGGCGGCGACGTAGTACGTGCGTGTCTTGCCCGTGGGCTCGTCCCGCGCGGATTGTCCGCGAACGACGGAGGCTAAACAGAGCATTCCAACCAAAACTTTGCCAGGAAAAATCTTTCCAAATCTTCGCTGAATCATTATTCCTCCAGAGTACTTGGCGCAAACTTCGATAGGACTCGAGGAATTCAAATCTATTATCGATTGAATCCAGGATTTGCCGCCGGGCTGCGTGTATTCTGATTATATGCTCAGCAGGCCTTTCGTGGTGCCGGTTTTTGCATCACACGCCCTTGCGCTTTCTAAATCCAGATGCATACCTTCGGATGAGAGTCCGCAACCCGGGAATTCTATCTTGAGGGAGGAACCAAAGGTGGTCTGGAAATGCTCAACTTGGGTTCGCCGATGGGGTCTTGACTTCGATGATCATTGTCGCGTTCGCACCCCCGGGATAATTGGTGATGGCAAAAATCGGGAGATAAACAAGCGCCGTCCATAAAAGGCGTCCGGACTGATAATCATTGACGCCCTATTTCAAGAGTTTCAGTAGTTCCGTCTCGCCAATGGTTTTCACTCCCAGGGATTTGGCTTTGTCTAGTTTCGATCCCGGCTCCGCGCCCACCACCACGTAGTCGGTTTTCTTGCTGACCGAGCCAACCACGCGGCCGCCGGCATCTTCGATCATCGCCTTGGCATCGTCGCGCGAATAGTTGGGCAGAGTGCCGGTAAGCACAAACTGTTTTCCTTCGAGTGTCTGGTTTCCGCGCTTCACTGCTTTTTCCTGTTTGAATTGCAAACCTGCGTTGCGCAATTTTTCGATCACCTGAAGATTTCGCTTCTCGCCGAAAAATGCGGCGATGCTTTCCGCAATTCTGGGCCCGACCTCCTCAACTTCGGTCAGTTCTTCGGCGCTGGCTTTGGCCACCTTGTCGAGCGATCCAAAGTGATCCGCCAGGAACTGCGCCGTGCGCTCGCCGACAAAACGAATGCCGATGGCAAATATCACCCGCGCCAGTTCGGCTTTCTTGCTGTTCTCGATTTCCTCCAGCAGGTTGGCGGCTGACTTGTCTCCCATGCGCTCCAAGTTGGCCAATTGGTCTTGGGTCAAGCTGTAGAGGTCCGCCGCGTCGTGGACTATTTTCTTGTCCACCAATTGATCCACCAGGGCGTCGCCCAGGCCGTCTATGTTCATGGCGCGGCGTGCCGCAAAATGCAGCAAGGACTCCTTGAGTTGGGCCGGACAGGCCACGTTGACGCAGCGGTAAGCCACCTCACCCTCGGCTCGAAAAACGGCTTCGCCGCATACCGGACATTTTTTCGGCATGCGGAACTCGCGGCCGTCCGGGGCTGCCTTCGCCACCTTGACGATTTGCGGGATCACCTCGCCCGCGCGCTGGATCAGCACGGTATCGCCAATTTTCAGGCCCAGGCGTTCGATCTCATCCATGTTGTGGAGGGTGGCGTGGCTTACCGTGACGCCGCCCACATCCACCGGCTCCAAATCGGCCACGGGAGTGAGCGTGCCCGTGCGTCCCACCTGGGCGCGAATGTCCATCACACGAGTGGTAGCCTGGCGCGCCGCGTATTTATAAGCTACGGCCCAGCGCGGTGACTTGGCCGTGGTCCCCAATTCCTGCCACAGCCGCGTGTCATCCACCTTCACCACGATGCCGTCAATTTCGTAGTCCAGCTTGTCGCGCTTCGATTCCCACTGCTCGATGTAGGCCAGCACATCATTGAACGTAGGACACAAGCGCCAGTGCGGGTTGACCTTGAAGCCCAGCTTGGATAGCACCTCCAGTGATTGCGAGTGCCGCGCAAAGGGCTCCGCGCCCTTCACCAGAAGATAGTAAATGAAAATATCCAGTTTACGCTCGGCGACGATTTTAGAATCGAGCAGCCGCATGGTGCCCGCGGCGGAGTTGCGCGGGTTGGCAAATTTAGACTCGCCCGCGGCTTCTCTTTGAGCGTTCAATTGGTCGAACGCTTTGCGGAACATCAAGACTTCGCCGCGCACCTCGAAGCGTGGGGGCCTGCCGATGGGATCGAGTTTCTTGGGTTCGAGTTTAAGAGGCACGGACCGGATGGTCTTCACATTGGGGGTGACGTCTTCGCCCTCCAAGCCGTCGCCGCGCGTCACACCGTTGGTGAGCGCGCCATTCTCATAAGTCAGCGCCATGGAGAGTCCGTCGAGCTTTAACTCCGCCACGTAGGCTACACTTTCGCGGCCCGCAAGCTCGCGGACCCGGCGGTCAAAATCGGTCAACTCCTCCACGGAATAAGTGTTGTCCAGGCTGATCATGGGGGTGGAGTGGCGGACCTTGGGAAAAGCTTCGGCGGGCTGACCTCCTACGCGCTGGGAGGGCGAGTCGGGAGTGATGAGCTCGGGATGCGAGCGCTCCAGTTCCTGAAGGCGCCGCATCATCTTGTCAAATTCGAAATCGGAAATCTCCGGGTCGTCCTGAACGTAGTAGCGATGCTCGTGATAGCGGAGCTCGTTTCGCAATTTTTCGATTTCCTTTTCGATGCTCTTCGCCACGCGATTCCCCCTTCTCTCGTGAATGACGGCTGCGAGGCCGGGCTAAAGAATTATACCGCGAAGTCAAAACGCCGCTCGCTTCGGCTTTGGGGCTGCTTGCCGCGCTTTTGCCCAGCAACTTGACATGCGCGCGCCGGGGCTGCTAGCTTCGATACATTGATCGCTCGATGTGATCGGAATAGCGGAGGCAGGCCATGAGGACGCGAATCTTATTCATACTTTTACTTTTGACCACGGCGCAGGCGGCACCGGCGCTCTGGGCGCAGGATAAAAAAGATACCGCCAAGCCCGAGAACGCCCGCTTTGGCGATCCCACCTCCATTGGACGGGGACTACAGGGCGATCTCTACGGGGTGGTGAAGAGCGTCAAAGACGGCGAATTAGTTCTGGATAAGACGAAGTTTGGAGTCGATCAGACGGTCAAACTCGAACCCAAAACGAAATATGTGCGCGACGGTAAATCGAGTTCATTAGGCAAAATCCAAGTCGGCGACCCGGTTTATGTCGACGTCAAAACGGACAAGAAGACAAAAGTAATGATCGCAAAGAAAGTTACCAGCGGAGTCGTTGCCGGGCCATAAAGAAAAGCGGCAAGTGGTTGGTGGTAAGTGGCAAGTGAGAGGGAAGCCTATTAAATTTCACACCCACCAGTTATCGCCGATCTCTTCCGAGCCACTTGCAACATGCCTCGCCATGGCGAGCCCCTAACCACTAGCCTTTGAAGAACGCCACCCTCATTTACAATCCGGTCGCCGGGGGACAGGCGCACAAACGCGCGCGGCAGATCCAGGATGCTGCTGCGGCCTTGGCAACCCAGGGCATTGCAGCAAAAATTCTCCCCACTTCGGGACCCAACATGGCGGGCGGGCTGGCGCGCACAGCCGCCGCCCAGGGAGATGATCTGGTTCTGGTTTGCGGCGGCGATGGGACGATCAACGAGGTGATCAACGGTCTGGCGCAGACCAGCGCGACACTTGGGATCCTGCCCGGCGGTACGGCCAACATTTTCGCCAAGGAACTTGCCCTCCCCCACAATCCGGTTCGCGCAGCGCGTGAGTTAGGCCAATGGATTCCGCGCAGAATAGCCTTGGGACGCGCCACGTCGGTAAAGAACGGCGGGGGCCCTGGTGAGATCCGGTATTTCCTGAGCCTGGCAGGCATCGGCTTTGACGCCTACATCGTCCACAAGCTTGCTCCGGATTTCAAAGAACGCTGGGGATTGCTTGCCTACGTTTGGGAAGCCATTCGCCAGGCCTTTCGCTATCCCTTTCCAGTTTTTGCTTGCCGGATGAATGACATTGAATTGTCCGCCTCATTCGCGGTGGTCCAGCGTACCGAGCGTTACGCGGGGTGGCTGCATGTGGCGCCGGGCGCTGATGTTTTCTCCCCGCGCTTCGAGGTTTGCGCTTTCAAAAGCAGGCGCTGGATGCGATATTTTCTATACGCCGCCGCAGTCGTGCTACGGCAGCACCTCCGCCTGAAGGATGTCGAGTTGAGGCCGACTGAAAGAATCGAATGCATAGCCACCGTTCCGGACAGCCGCGTCTACTTTGAACTGGATGGAGAGAGGGTGGGCCAACTTCCCGCCACTTTCGAGATTGTCCCTGACGCGCTGACCGTGCTGGTCCCGAGCAAGAAAAGTAGCCAGTAGACGGCGGAAGGATTTAGGATCAGTGCTGTCCCATCATAAGTTGAGCAGATCCAGTTGGGTAAAAGGATCTGGATCTTGAAGTTGGTTGCTGTATTGCGAAAAGGCCAATAAAATCGGCGTTTTTTCGAAAATCGTCACGCTCAGGATTTGCAGAGTTTTGTACAAACTGAGGTCCAAGTGAAGTTGCTT